>Ga0209916_1000057_pt1 | contig 275034 bp, 246 predicted proteins | sample ThiBio_1000_plan_FD_183956 | JGI IMG/M metagenome (GOLD analysis project Ga0209916, IMG submission 183956) | Wastewater bioreactor microbial communities from Cape Town, South Africa - Thiocy_solids_2 (SPAdes) | ecosystem: Engineered > Bioreactor > Thiocyanate-remediating > Anaerobic-Aerobic ... | reverse complement strand
CGCTCCACACGCCAACTCGAGCAGACCATCCGCGAGTACCTGGACATCAACAACGCCCAGCCAAAGCCTTTCGTATGGTCTAAGACCGCCGATGACATCCTTGCCAGCGTCGAGAGATTTTGTCTGCGAACTTCTAACTCACCACACTAGTGCATGTGGGCGAGCGGGTGACGCTCGGCCACGGCGAGGTCCTCGCGGGAGACGTAGGCGTTCCACGCGCGGCTGTAGTGGTAGCCGAGGAGGCGCGCCGCATCGTCGAAGTCCGCCGACCAGGGCTCCACCCCGACGCTGCGGGCCTGTTCAGCCAGTCCGTCGAGGATGTCCGCACCAGAGCAGGGCGCGAGCCAAGCCCGCGAGCGCGACGGCCACCGGGTGGCGCGCCTCATAGCTGGGCCGCTTATTCATCGCCGATCCTCGTCGTCAAGGGCGTAGGAAACATCGGGCTCGCACAGCGCTTGCCATGCAGCCACGGCGCGCACGCCGCGAGATGAGGTCAGCTCCTCGAAGATGATGGTCAGATCATCGTGGACGGCTTCGATCAGGTTGTTGATGTTCATTTGATTCGCTCCAAAAAAGTTAAGGTTTGTGGAGCGCCCGAACGAGGTGGCCGACCCCGCCGAACGCCCCGTTAGGTAGCGCGCTGGAGTGAAGTCTGAATGCCCGTCAACAGAAAAAATATCATCATTTGCGTCGGCGTGTGGGCTACGCACATCGGCCCGCATTCGATGATTGACGCGAGAAAAGGCCGCGTGTTGAAGGAGGGCCGGAAAGCAAAAAGGCCACCCGGTTAGGGGTGGCCTTTTTACATCAAGTGGTGCCGGAGAGAGGAGTCGAACCCCCGACCTTCGCATTACGAATGCGCTGCTCTACCAACTGAGCTACACCGGCAAAAATCAAAACTTGTTCAAACCGTGTCTGTACTACCTTGCCATCAGACTGCTGGCGGCCCGAAAGCCTTGCCGTGCTTAGCTTCTGCTTCCGTCGTCAAGCATCGCTGTCCTGATTACGAATGAGCTGCTCTACCGACTGAGCTACTCCGGCCAAGCCCGGCATTATATAGGCGTGCGAGGGCTTGCCGCGTGTTCGGCAAAACTCAGATGGAGGAGGGAAGGGTCGCGATCAGGCCGCGGATGCCGTCCCCGACGATCTGCACGCCCACCGACAGCAGGATGAAGGCCATGATCCGGAGGAAGACGAGCTGGCCGACTTCGCCGAGTTTGCGCAAGACGATGCCTGCATAGCGGAAGGTGGCGGCCACCAGCATTCCCAGCAGCACCATGCCGGCCAGTGCGCCGGCGAGGCTGGCCAGGGTTTCCGTGATGCGCGGCGTGCGCAGGCTTGCGCCCACGGCAATGGCGGCGGCCAGTGAGCCGGGGCCGCAGGTGATGGGGAAGGACAGCGGATAGAAGGTGTTCAGGCGCGCGTTGTCTTCGGTCAGGGTTTGCGCCATCTGGGCGGTGTCGTCGTGGGTGGGCTGCTGGGTGTTGAGCATCAGCCAGGCGTTGTAGGCCACGATGATGCCGCCCGCCACCCGCACCACGGGCAGCGAGATGCCGAACAGGTCCAGCACCAGCGAGCCCAGGGTCATCGTGATGGCCAGCAGAATCGCGACGTATTTGCCGACGGTGGTGGCCAGCTGGTGGCGCTGGGAGATGCTCATGCCCTGGGTCCAGCTGACGAAGATGGGTGCGGTGGCCAGCGGATTGATGATGGGCAGCACGCCGGCCAGGGCGAACAGCAGGCTTTTGCCGAACGCGGAAGCCAGGGTTAAAAGAGAAAATTCCATGAGCCGGGCGCAATCTGATGGAAACCTGGGTGCGGCGCGGCAGGTCGGGTTTCAGGCTTTGCCGTGGTAGCCGGTCACGCGTTCGACTTCATTCTTCGAGCCGAGGATCACGCTCACGCGCTCGTGCAGCCTGGTGGGCTGAATGTCCAGAATGCGCTGCCTGCCGTTGGTGGCTGCGCCGCCCGCCTGCTCGACGAGCCAGCCCATGGGGTTGGCTTCGTACATCAGGCGCAGCTTGCCGGGCTTGTTCGGTTCGCGCTTGTCCCAGGGGTACATGAAGATGCCGCCGCGGCACAGGATGCGGTGCACGTCGGCCACCATGCTGGCGATCCAGCGCATGTTGAAGTTCTTGCCGCGCGGGCCCTCTTCGCCGGCCAGGCACTCGTCGATGTAGCGGCGCACCGGCGCGTCCCAATGGCGCATGTTGCTCATGTTGATGGCGAATTCCTTCGTGTCCTCGGGGATGCGCACGTTCTCGCGGATGAGCACGAACGAGCCCTGCTCGCGGTCGAGCGTGAACATGGCGACGCCATCGCCCACGGTCAGCACCAGCGTGGTCTGCGGGCCGTAGACGCAGTAGCCGGCGGCTACTTGGTTGTGGCCGGGCTGCAGGAAGTCCGCGTCGTGCACGCCGGGGTGGCCCTCGGGTTTCTTCAGCACGCTGAAGATGGTGCCTATGCTCACGTTCACGTCGATGTTGCTGGAGCCATCGAGCGGGTCGAACATCAGCAGGTATTCGCCCTGTGGGTAGCGGTTGGGCACGACGTAGATGCCCTCCATCTCCTCGCTGGCCATGGCCGCCAGGTGGCCGCCCCATTCGTTGGCCTCGATCAGGGTTTCGTTGGCGATGATGTCCAGCTTCTTCTGCACCTCGCCCTGCACGTTCTCGGTGCCGGCGCTGCCCATCACGTCGCCGAGTTCGCCCTTGTTGACCGCGAAGCTGATGCGCTTGCAGGCGCGCGCCACGACTTCGAGCAGCAGGCGCAGCTCGGAGGGGATGTGGCCGTGCACGCGCTGCTGTTCGACGAGGTAACGCGTGAGGCTGATGCGGTGATCGACCATGGGGCTTCCTTTCAATCCTTTCAGTCGGCGAGCGCGTGCGTGACGAGTTCGCGCACGTCGTTGGAGAGCTTGGGCGCGGCGGCCACGCGCTCGATGGCGGCGCGCGCCAGCGCGCGGTAGGGCTCGGCCAGCTTCTTCCAGCGGTCGAGCGCGCGCGCCAGGCGGGCGGCGACCTGCGGGTTGAAGGCATCCAGCAGAAGCACCTGCTCGGCCCAGAAGGCGTAGCCCGCACCGTCCTGGCGATGAAAGCCCGCCGGGTTGGCGCTGCAGTAGCTGAAGACGAGGCTGCGCGCGCGGTTGGGGTTCTTGAGGTTGAAGTCCGGGTGCTTCAGCAATTGCTGCACGGCGGGCAGCACGTCGCCGCCGCGGTCGGTGCGGCCGGCCTGCAGGGCAAACCATTTATCGAGCACCAGCGCATCGTCCTTGAAGCGGTCGTGAAAACGTTCCAGCGCCGGCCTGGCGAGTTCGTGGCCGCTGGCGACGAGCGCGCCCAGGGCGCCGAGGCGATCAGTCATGTTGCCTGCGTCCTTGAAGCGCTGCAGCGCCTTGCCGGGCCAGATGGCGTCGCCGCTCTCGCGGGCCGCAAGGCACAACATGGAAAGCGCCAGGCTGGTGAGCGCGCGGCGGCCGCTGCTGATGGCATCGGGCCGGTAGGCGCCACTGGCCTGGTGGGTCTCGAAGGCCCAGACCCAATCGGCCTGCAACTCACGCGCCAGCTGGGCGCGAAGCTGCTCGCGCACAGCGTGGATCTGCTGTGGATCGACCACTTCGACCTGCTCGGCGATGTAGGCCTCCGACGGCAGCGTGAGCACCAGTTCCTTGAAGGCAGCATCGAGCTGCGGGTGGCGCAGCACGGTGCGCAGGGCCTCCACAACGGTGGCGGGTATCAGGGCATTCTGGCCTGTAACGCTTGCTGCGCCATCGTCAGAAGCTATCGCATTGAGAGCGGTACGCAGCAGCAGGCGCTGGCCAGCCTCCCAGCGGTTGAAGGCGTCGCTGTCGCTCGCCAGCAGCGTGAGCAGGGCGGCATCGCTGTCGTCGTGCTCCAGGATGACCGGCGCGCTGAAGCCGCGCAGCAGCGAGGGCATGGGCTCGGCCGCCACGTTCACGAAGGTGAAGCTCTGGCTGGCCTCGTGCAGCACCAGCGTGCGGCTGGTGCCGCTGGCCGTCGCCTCGCCTTCGAGTTGCAGGGGCAGTTGCGCGCCGTCCTGCGCCACCAGCCCCATGGCGACCGGAATCACGAAGGGCAGCTTGCCCGGCTGGCCGGGCGTGGCCGGGCAGGATTGCGAGAGCGTGAGCGTCCAGGTCTGCGCGGCGGCGTCGTACTGCCCCGTGGCCTTGACGCACGGCGTGCCCGATTGGCTGTACCAGCGCTTGAATTGATCGAGGTGCGTGGCGAGCGCGCTGCCGGGGTTGGCGTCGGCGATCGCCTGCGCGAAATCGTCGCAGGTGACGGCGTGCCCGTCGTGGCGCTCGAAGTAGAGTTTCATGCCCTGGGCAAAGCCCTCGTGGCCACCGACCAGGGTGCGCTGCATGCGCACGACTTCGGCGCCTTTTTCGTACACCGTGACGGTGTAGAAATTGTTGATTTCCACATAGCTGTCGGGCCGCACCGGGTGGGCCATGGGGCCTGCGTCCTCGGGGAACTGCGCGGTGCGCAGCACGCGCACGTCTTCGATGCGGCGCGTGGCGCGCGCAGATAGCGAGCCCGCCATGTCCATCGAGAATTCCTGATCGCGAAAGACCGTGAGGCCTTCCTTGAGCGAGAGCTGGAACCAGTCGCGGCAGGTGACGCGGTCGCCCGTCCAGTTGTGGAAATACTCGTGGCCTACGACCCCTTCGATGTTGGCGTAGTCCAGATCGGTGGCAGTCGATGGACTGGCCAGCACGTACTTGGTGTTGAAGATGTTCAGGCCCTTGTTCTCCATCGCGCCCATGTTGAAGTCGCTGGTGGCGACGATCATGAAGCGGTCCAGGTCGAGCGAGAGGCCGAAGCGCGTCTCGTCCCAGGCGATGGCGGCCATGAGGGAATTCATCGCGTGCTCGGTCTTGCCCAGGTCGCCGGGGCGCACGTACACCTGCAGCAGGTGCTGCTTGCCCGCGCGGCTGGTGATCCGCTGCTCGCGTGCCACCAGATTGCCGGCTACCAGCGCGAACAGGTAGCAGGGCTTCTTGTGCGGATCGACCCATTTGGCGAAGTGGCGTCCGCCCTCCAGCTCGCCCGATTCCACGAGGTTGCCGTTGGAGAGCAGCACCGGGTAGCGCTTCTTGTCCGCGCGCAGGGTGACGGTGAAGCTCGCCATCACGTCGGGGCGATCCAGGTAATAGGTGATGCGGCGAAAGCCCTGCGCCTCGCACTGGGTGAAGAAGGTGTCGTTGCTGACGTACAGGCCCATCAGATGGGTGTTCTTCTCGGGCGCGCAGGTGGTGAAGATTTCCAGATCGAAGGGGTCGTTGCCCTCGGGCAGGTTTTCCAGCACCAGCTGGTTTTCCTCGATCTTGAAACTGGTGCCCGCACCGTTCACCAGCACGCGCGCCAGGTTCAACTCTTCGCCATCCAGGCGCAACGCCTCTGCCGCCACCTCCGGGTTGCGGCGCAGGCGCATCTTGTTGAGCACGCGTGTCTTGGCCGGGTCGAGGTCAAATGCCAGATCGACCGTATCGACCCAGAACGCCGGCGCCTGGTACTGCAGGCGATAGACCGCGCTGGCGGTGCCTTCTCTCATCATGGTGAACTCCTTGGGTCAGGCGTTTAAACGCCTTGTTTGAGCGAGGCCTCGATGAAGACATCGAGATCGCCGTCCAGCACCTTCTGCGTGGCAGAGACTTCCACGTTGGTGCGCAAATCCTTGATGCGGCTGTTGTCCAGCACGTAGGAACGTATCTGGTGGCCCCAGCCGACGTCGCTCTTGGTGTCTTCCAGCGCCTGCTGCTCGACCATGCGCTTCTGCATCTCGTGCTCGTACAGGCGCGAGCGCAGGCGCTGCCAGGCGACGTCGCGGTTGCTGTGCTGGCTGCGCCCGTCCTGGCACTGCACCACGATGCCGGTGGGGAGGTGGGTGAGGCGCACGGCCGAATCGGTCTTGTTGATGTGCTGCCCGCCCGCGCCGCTGGCGCGGAAGGTGTCGGTGCGCACGTCCGCCGGGTTGATGTTGATCTCGATCGAGTCGTCGATTTCCGGGTAGACGAAGAGCGAGGCGAACGAGGTGTGGCGTCCGCCCGAGCTGTCAAAGGGCGATTTGCGCACCAGCCGGTGCACGCCGGTTTCGGTGCGCAGCAGCCCGTAGGCGTATTCGCCCTCGACATGGATGGTCGCGCCCTTGATGCCGGCCACGTCGCCCGGCGTTTCTTCGTCCACCGTCGCCTTGAAGCCCTTGCGCTCGGCGTACTTGAGGTATTGGCGCAGCAGCATGCCGGCCCAGTCGCAGGCCTCGGTGCCGCCGGCGCCGGCCTGGATGTCGATGTAGCAGTTCAGCGGGTCCGCCTCCTTGCTGAACATGCGGCGGAACTCCAGTTCCTCGATCAGCGGCTGGAGCTTCTCGACCTCGCCCGCGATGGCGGCGATGCCGGCTTCATCGCCTTCGTCCTTGCTCATCTCGTAGAGCTCGGTGTTGTCGGCGATCTCCTGCGTGAGCTTTTGCAGCGTGAGCACCACGCCGTCGAGCAGCTTCTTTTCCTTGCCCAGCTCCTGGGCCTTCTTCGGGTCGTTCCAGACGTTCGGGTCTTCGAGCGAGGCGTTTACCGTGCGCAGGCGTTCGTATTTGGCATCGTAGTCAAAGATACCTCCGCAAGTCCGCGGTGCGCTCACCGAGGTCTTCGAGGGTGGTGCCGATGAGGTTGACTTGTTCTGCGTCCATGGGTAATCCTGTGCATTGATTGCGGAAGATAGCCTTTGATTTTCTCACGCACAGGTTTGCTATATATTTAATAGCTTCTTGTGTTTACCAGCATTGCGGTTCGAGCCGATTACACTAAAAAATCCTCGATCAAACCAGCCACGGCCTGCGGCTGGTCGTGGTGCAGCATGTGCCCGGCATCCTTCACGGTGGCGCTGGTGAGCTGGCGCACATGGCGGGTGCGTTCGTGGAATTCCTGCAGCGTGAAGCGATCCTTCCACCACTGGGCCAGGCTGTCGTGGTCCGCCACCACGCTGAGCACCGGCGCGGTGATCGCGGCGTAGAGCGCCAGCGCTTCGTCCACGCGGTAGAGCTGCGCGCTGATGACCTTCTGCGCCGCGTCGCCCAGGATGTGCCAGCGGCCGTCGCTGCCCTGGCGGGCCCAGTGCCGCGCCAGCCAGGCGGCCTTGTCGGCAGGCAGGCGCGGGTTGGTTTTCATCAGGCGCTCGGCCACGCCCTCCGGGCTGGCGTAGGCCTTGAGCGCGAGCTCGCCCTGGCGCTGCCGACGCAGTTCATCGAGCCACTGCGCATAGCGCCCCGGTGCCTGCGCGGGCCGGGTGGCGGGCAGGCCGAAGCCTTCCAGATTGACGAGGCGGCGGATGCGCGCCGGGCGCGCACCGGCGTACATCATGGCGATGTTGCCGCCCATGCTGTGGCCGACGAGGTCGATGGGGGCGTCGCCCGCAACCTGATCGAGCAGCGCATCGAGGTCTGCCAGGTAATCGGGGAAGTGGTAGCAATCGACCCGCTGCTCCGGCATTGAAAGGCCGAAGCCGCGCCAGTCGGGTGCGATGATGCGCCGCCCCTGGGTGAATGCGCTGCTGAGCGCGTCGACGGCGAATTGCCACGACGCGGCCACGTCCATCCAGCCGTGCAGCAGCACCAGCGGCGCCAGGGAGGAATCCGCAGGCCCCCAGTGCAGCAGGTGGCAGGGCATGCCCCGCAGGGCGATGGTTTCGTGGCGGGCGACAAGGCGTTCCTGGTACATCGCCTGATTATTGGCGGCAGGCTGTACCTTGTGCTGGCGCACGGGTGACTGCAGGCGGTAGATCACGGATGACACTTGGAATTTTTGAAGCAAAATAATGCCTTGGCGCTTGTTGGGCAAGCGCTGGCAGCTATCAATTTGGTGAACCATGGCAAAGAAGGACAAGGCGCAGCACGTGAGCGAAACCCCGGCCACGCAGATGCTGCGCGCGCATGGCGTGGCGTTCACCGAACACGCCTATGACTACGTGGAGCATGGCGGCACGCATGAATCGGCGCGGCAGCTGGGCCTGCGGGAACACGCGGTGGTCAAGACCCTGGTGATGCAGGACCAGGATGCCAAGCCACTCATCGTGCTGATGCATGGAGACTGCAAGGTGTCCACCAAGAACCTCGCGCGCCAGATCGGCGCCAAATCGGTCGAGCCCTGCAAGCCTGAAGTGGCGCAGCGCCACAGCGGCTATCAGGTGGGCGGCACTTCGCCGTTTGGCGTGCGCAAAACCATGCCGGTATATATCGAGGAAAGCATCCTGGCGCTCGACCGCATTGCGATCAATGGCGGGCAGCGTGGCTATCTGGTGCAGATAGCTCCGCAGGTCTGCGTGCAGTTGCTGGGCGCGCACGCGGTGCAATGCGCGTTGCCGGATTCGGGATGATGCGTCGCGCCGCGCCGGGCAGCCGTCCGGGCAGAACCCGCACAGGGACATGAGGCATGGTCGCCACCGTCATCGTCGCAATCCTGTGCCTGCACCTGCTGTGCTTCGGCGCCATGTTCCTGCTGTTCAGCTCGCGCCTGCGCGGCAGGAAGCTGGGCATGGACGTGCTTGCGCTGGGCAACTTCATGCTGGGCACGGCCTATGTGCTGCAGCTGCTGGGCGGTCCGCCGGGCTGGAACCTGGCCAGTGTCATCAACCACACGCTCACGCTGTGCACGCCCGCCGTGTATTTCGTGGGCGCGATGCGCTTTTTTGGCCGTCCGGCGCCGCTGCTGCGCCCGCTGCTGGTGATGGCGCTGACCTACACGGCCGCGCAGGCCGCGGTGCAGTGGGGGCTGGGGACCGTGGCGCGCTACGCCATGCTCTCGGGCCTGTCGGCGCTGATCTTCATCGCCATGGCGGCGACAGCGGCCCAGGGGGTGCGCAGCTTCGCGCGGGACCTGCGCGCCGAGATGCTGTTTTTCGCGGTGCTCATCGGTGGCATCGGCATGCTCAATGCCTGGAAATGCGCCAAGCTGTTGACCGATGGCATGGCGGCGCTGGGCATGGAGCAGCGCTTTCAGCTGGTGTTCTACGGCTACATGTCGGTGCTTGCGGTGGTGCTGGCGCCGGCCGTGATCTGGCTGGTGCTGCGCCGCCTGACCGATGACCTGCGCGAGACGGCGGCGCGCGACCCGTTGACCGGGCTGCTCAACCGGCGCGGCATGACCGACGCGCTGGAAGCGCACCTGCGCACGCGCGGCGCGGACACCGCGCACCTGCTGCTGGTGGACGTGGACCATTTCAAGCGCGTCAACGACACGCATGGCCACAAGGCGGGCGACCGGGTGCTCTGCCGGGTGGCCGAGGTGATGCGCGCCACGCTGCGGCACCATGATCTGGCCTGCCGCACGGGCGGAGAAGAGTTCGTCGCCATCTGTCTTGCCACCCGCACGGACGATGCGCTGCAGTTGGCCGAGCGGCTGCGCGCGGCCCTCCAGGCCATGACGGTGTCTGCCGCCGCCGATTCGGATGTGCCCATCCGCTGCACCGCCACCATCGGTGTCTCGGATGCCTTCACCGACGCCGATGGCCTCGACCGTGCGATGCAGCAGGCCGATGAAGCGCTCTACCGCGGCAAGGCGGCGGGGCGCAACCGGGTGTGCTCGGCCGCACGCGCACCTGATGCCGCGGCATGCGCCGCCGGGGCGGCGGCCTGAGGCTGCAAGCGCGTTCCGCCGTCTGGTCCGGCGCGCCATTCTCGGATAGCATTTGGTGCGTGGCTTTGCGGCCGTCACCGCAGGGGATCAGATCGTGTCGTTGCGCGCGCAGGTACAGTCATGAAAATTTTCTGCATCCCGATCCTGTTGGTCGCCTTGGGCCTGCCTGCTGCGGCGGAGGTCGTCTACCTGAAGCGTTCGGAATTGGGGGCGTTCGCGCTCGGCCAGCAGATCGGCAAGGGGATCGCCGATGCAACCGCACAGATCGTCGACGCGCGAGCGTTCAGTGCCTACAGGCAGGAGGGTTATGCCCGTCTGGACGCACTGCGCAAGGAACTCGCGGCCTGCGGCAGTTGTACAGACCGAGAGCGGTTGAATCGAGAAGTCAAAGAGCTGCAGGCGGCCCAGTTGCGGGAAGACCGGATCATGTGCGGTACGTGGCAGGCGCTGGACTTCAATAATCCGAGCGCCGCTGCCATCAAGAAGGTGACAGGCTACGAGGAAGTCTGCAATCGCTTCAATCAGGAGGCCGGCATCGTCGCGGCGGAGCAAAAAAACCGGCAGAACAAGGAGGAGTTTGTCCGGCGAATCAAGGCTGGAGACCTTTCCGCCTATGTCTGGATGGGCCGCCGGACCTTCGTCTCCAATCGCCATTTGCCTTTTGTGGATCGGGCGAATCTGGCATGTCCCTACTATGCCGAAGGCGCACGCCGCGGGGTGGATACGGCGGCGATCTTCTTTGCCCAGGAGTGCTTCGGTGCCGGCGAGGCCGAGCGCAGGGAGGGTTTCGAGATGCTGAAGTCCTGTGCGACCAACTCCGCGAACTGCATCAGTGAACTGGCACCGTATTACGAGACCACGCGTCGAACCAATGCTTCGTGGCCTGTGGCTGCCGACGACCGTGAGGCTTTGGGGCTCTATCAACAGGCCCTTTCACTTCATCAGAAGGCGCTTGATCAGCGGCCGAACGATGCGCAGGCAGCGGGTGCCGTGAACGATACCGCAGCAAAAATTGAAGCGGTGAAGGCGCGGCTTGAAGGTCGCCCTGCAGCATCCGGTGCATCGGTGCCCAAGAGTGCTCCCGCCGCCGTTGGCGGCGCTGCGTCCGACAGCGCGGTTTCTGCTGCAGCGGGGAGTTCCAGCAATTTGGTTTCGCCCGGCGGTGCCGGGCACATCGGACATGCCAAGAGTCGTGATTCTGCCGCCGCGCCCTCGCCACAGCCGTACGTCTCGCGTGCCGATTTTGCTGAAGCTTCCCGGGCGCGGGTTGATCCCAGGGAACGGCGGTGTGAGAGCCTGCTTCGTGCCGTGGAGCGCAATCAGGCAGCTGCGGCAGCAAATCCGGACCGCTATGCATCGCGCCTGGCCACTGCACAGCAACAGTACCAGCGCGTATGCGGCGGGTGAGGAAGCGCTGGAAGCGAGGGGCTGCAGGCAGATACGTCGTCCACGCAAGCCAGCGGTACGTGCCCGGCTCACGGCGAACCGTCGCTGACGGGTCTGCGTGAAGGCTGATCGGACCGACGTGGGGCAGTACCCAGACTGGCACAATGGCCGGCGTTTTGGCAGTGATTGCCCATCGGTTTGTGCTGCGCATGTAGCGTATGCATACCCCGTCCGGGTCACCAAGGATCTCTCAATTGAACGCCCTTTACTCCCTGATCGCTGTGCTGGCCGCCTATCTGCTCGGTTCCCTGTCGTTCGCCGTCATCGTCAGCCGCGCCATGGGGCTGTCCGATCCACGCAGCTACGGCAGCAAGAACCCGGGGGCGACGAATGTGCTGCGCTCGGGCTCCAAGGCGGCGGCGGTGGTGACGCTGCTGCTGGATGCCGCCAAGGGCTGGCTGCCGGTGTTCCTGGTGCGCAGCCTGGGCCCGGACCACGGGCTGGGCGAGGGCACGGTGGCACTGGCAGGGCTGGCGGCGTTCGCCGGGCACCTATGGCCGGTGTTCTTCGGCTTCAAGGGCGGCAAGGGCGTGGCGACGGCGCTGGGCGTGCTGCTGGGCATCAGCGGCTGGCTGGCGCTGGCGACGGTGGCCACCTTCGTCATCATCCTGGCGTTCTTTCGCTGGGTGTCATTCGCCTCGCTCATCGCCGCGGCGTTTGCACCGTTTTTCTACGTGCTGACCGGCGGCGTGCTGTGGGAGATGCACCCCGGCGTTGCGCTGGCGATCGCCGTGATGGCCGGTCTGCTGGCCTGGCGGCACGCGGCCAACATCCAGCGCCTGGTCCGGGGCACGGAGCCCAAGCTGGGCGCCGGCAAAAAGCCCTGACGGAGGAGCGGTACGCCGCGGCGGCTCAGCGCGGCGGCTTCGCCGCCTGCGCGGCGAACAACCCCAGGCGCACCATCATGTGGTGGTTGATGTTCGTCGTGACGGCCGAGCGGGCCAGCGCGGCGGCAACCTGGGGCTGGCCGCGCACGGTGTGGTAGAGCACCGGCGCGGCCAGTGCTTCGCCGTGCGCATCGGCCACGCTGGCGACCAGCGGGAAGTTCACGCGCTCGCTGCGGCGCAGCACGACGGCCGTATCGCCATTGCTCAGCTGCACGAAGGTGCCCGGCGGGCACAGGCCGACGGTGCGCATGAGCGCCACGGCGACATCGTCGTCCTGCTGCTCCGGCTGGCCGGCGATGGCGCGCACGGAATCGCTGGCGGTGCGGCCCGGGCGGGATTTGCGCGGCGAGATCATCGCGGCGTAGCGGTCCACCGTCGCCAGGATGTGCGTCAGGCGCGATTCGGCCGGCAGGCTGGCCAGCGTGGTGCGCACGGGCGGCGTGGCGTGGTGCGCGGCAACGACGTCGAGCCAGAGATCGTCCCGGATGTTGAGGTCTTCCAGCTGCGCCACGCCCTTTTCGGGGTGCGCGGCGACGGCGTGCTTCTGCTCGCTGCTCAAGGGCTCGTGCTGCAGCGCCAGCTGGTTCTGCAGCGCGGTCATGGCGATGTTCATCGTGATGGCGGCGCGCACCAGGCTTTCGCGTTCATGGCGCGGCAGCTGCAGTTCCTGCGCCAGGATCTGGCACAGCGTGGCGCACACCAGCGCGTGCGACGCGCTGTAGCCCGCGGTGGAGGTGCTGGCGAGCTGGAACATCAGGTACAGCGCAGCATCCGTATCGTGGCCGACGATTTCCTGCAGCCACTGGTCGCACTGGCGCAGCCTGGCGTTGAACTCCGGCACCAGCGCGGGGTGCAGCAGCAGCATGGAAAGCGCCGCCTCCAGATCGAGCCACTGGCTCAGCAAATCCTCGTATTCGTCGTCGGCGTTGGCGGTGGCCATGGTCAGCGCTTTTGCAGCAGGAGCTCGTTGCCCTTGCGCGTCATCTCGTAGGGTTTCAGAAAGCTGTTGCCCAGCAGCACGTAGGGCATGGGCTCGCTGGTGATGATGGCTTCCACGCCGCGCTGCTCCAGCGCGCCGATGCGCACCGAATCCAGCCGCACGCGCCAGCCTTCGGCCACGCCGTTGGCCGTCTGCATGCGCACCGGCTGGCCTTGCTGCACGCGGATGCCCAGGCGCTCGGCCTCGGCGCGGCCCAGCGAGACGGCGGTGGCGCCGGTATCCACCATGTACTGCACCGGCCGGCCGTTGATCTGCCCGCCGCTGACGAAATGCCCGCGCGCATCGGCATACAGCGTGAGCTGCTGGGGTGCGCTGCCATGCGTGCCGACGCTCACCGGCTCGGCGCCCAGGTGCAGGGTTTCACGCCCGCCCACGCTCTCGATGACCACGGATTCGCGGCCGACCGAGACCACGCGCACGCCATCGATGGATTCGCCCGGCGCCACGGCACGCGGCGTGCCGCTGCCCGAAACCATCAGCGCCTTGCCGCCCAGAATGCCGGCCAGCCGCAGCGTCTGCGCGTGCAGCGGCGCCGCGGCGAGCAGGGCAGCCAGCAGAAGGGCGCGGCGCTGCATGGCGGTGGATGCTGTTCAGTCGCGGAAGTTGTCGAAGGTCAGCGGCAGATCGGCCACTTCCTTGCGCAGCAGCGCCATGGCGGCCTGCAGGTCGTCGCGCTTGGCGCCGGTGACGCGCACCTTGCCGTCCTGGATGGCGGCCTGCAGCTTGAGCTTGCTGTCCTTGATGAGCCGCTGAATCTTCTTGCCTTGCTCGGCATCGATGCCGTTCTTGACCTTCACCAGCTGCTTGAGCTTGTCGCCGCCGGCCTTCTGGGGTTTCTCGACATCCAGAAAGCGCACGTCCACGCTGCGCTTGGTGAGCTTGGCGCGCAGGATGTCCTGCAGCTGCTGCAACTGGAAATCGGCATCGCCTGTGAGCGTGATCTCCTTATCCTTGAGCTCGATGGCCGCCGAGGTGCCCTTGAAGTCAAAGCGCGTGCCAACTTCCTTGGCGGCGTTGTCCACGGCATTCTTCACTTCAACGAAATCGGCTTCACAAACGGTGTCAAAAGAAGGCATGTCAATTCAGGTGGAGTGAGACAATCCCAAGGATATCAGTCGAGAACGGCGCTTCTCGATACGCCACCAACAGGGACCGCATCCCGGGTCAGGCAAGTGGTCTGATTACTCATTTATTGATAGCTGCTTGCGCAGATTTAATCTGGGCTGGAGCCGTTTTTATTTAAAAATGCAACGCGCGAACGCCATCCCCATGTCCCTCTCAAAGCCTTCACTCACCGTCCAGCGCAACGCCGAAGGCCAAATCTACAGCCCCGTGCGCGCCAAATGGCTGTTTGAAACCCCGGAAGAGCGCGTGCGCCAGGAATGGCTGTGCGTGCTGGTCAACGAATACGGCTACGCGCTCGACCAGATGGCCGAAGAACTGGACCTGACCGGGCGCGGCTCCGCGCAGGCGCGCGCCGACCTGGTCATCTGGCGCAGCAAGGCGGACAAGGCCCAAGGCAAAACCCCGCTGCTCGTCGTCGAATACAAGTCCGACAACATCACCATCTCCGCCGCCGACTACGGGCAGGGCGAGATGTACGCCCGGCTGTGCGAAGCGCCCTTCTTCGTCACCCACAACAACAAGGAAACGCGCTTCTGGCGCGTGCGCAAGGACAGGGTGCCCGGCTGGCTGGAGGAGATCGAATCCATCCCCCACGCCGACGCCAGCGACAAGCAGATCAGCGCCATCCTGGAGCGGCTCAAGGTCTTCCGCGAGGACGAATTCGCCGACCTGCTGCACCGCTGCCACAACATCATCCGCAACCGCGACCACCTCGACCCCGCCGCCGCCTTCGACGAAATCGCCAAGATCCTGTTCGTCAAGACCGGCGTGGAGCGCGACCTGAAGAAGCGCAAGACGCGCGCCAACCTGTTCTCGGTGGACTACCTGGAAAGCCTGCCGTTCGGCGACCCGATCAATTCGCTGTTCGACGAAACCAAGCGGGCCTTCCGCGCCGACAAGATTTTTCTCGACGACGAGAAGATCAACCTCAAGACCCCCACCGGGCTGGCCATCGTCAAGGAGCTGGAGAAGTACAACCTCTCCGACACCTCCGAAGACATCAAGGGCATCGCCTTCGAGCGCTTCCTGGGCCGCACCTTTCGCGGCGAAATCGGCCAGTTCTTCACCCCGCGCCCCATCGTCGAATTCATCATCCACATGCTGGAGCCCGCCGAAGGCCAGGTGGTGTGCGACCCAGCGTCGGGCTCGGGCGGCTTTCTGATTCGCTTCTTCGAGGTGGTGCGCCAGCAAATCCACGCCGACGTGGACCGCCAGTACGCCGACTTCAAGGCCGCCACTGACGCGCGCACCGATATCGAAGAAGCCGCCCGTGCCGAACTGCTGCGCGGCAAATACGCCGAGCTGCAGCGCGAGCTGGACCAGAGCGTCGAAGGAACGCGCATGTGGCGCCTGGCCAACCGCAGCATCTACGGCACCGACGCCAACGAGCGCATGGCCCGCACCAGCAAGATGAACATGATCATGCACGGCGACGGCCACGGCGGCGTGCACCACCACAACGGCTTTTTGAACGTCAACGGCATCTTCGAGGGGCGCTTTGACACCATCATCACCAACCCGCCCTTCGGCGCCAATCTGGAGCCCACCGACCTGGTGATGGAGAGTGACGTGGCGCTCGACGCCGAAGTCGAAAAGCTCTACCAAAGCCGCTACAGCGAGCCCTACCGCGAAGCGCGCCAGCGCCTGTGGAACGCCGTCGGCCAGCCCATCGCCAAGCTGTTCACCCTGCCCCAGAACGCCCAGGGCAAGATCGGCAAGATCAAGACCGAGGTGCTGTTCATCGAGCGTTGCCTGGATTTGCTCAAGCCCGGTGGGCGCCTTGGGATCGTGCTGCCCGAAGGCATCTTCAACAACCCCTCGCTCGCTTATGTGCGCCAGTTCGTCGAAGACCGCGCCCGGCTGCTGGCCGTGGTCAGCTTGCCGCAAGAGACCTTTGTCGCCAGCGGCGCCAGCGTCAAATGCTCGCTGCTGTTTTTGCAAAAATTCACCGACGCGCAGGCCGCCGAATACGCCGCGCTGCGCACCACCGCCGAGGCCGAAGTGGCCGCGCAGCACGCCCCGGCGCTGCAGGCCGAGCGCGATCGGCTGGCGCAGGCCATCGCCGCCGCCAAGGCCGCCAAAGACGCTGCGGCGCGCAAGGAGCACACGGCAGAGCTGGCCGCCTTTGAGAAGCGCATGGCCGAACAAATGCAGGCCGAGGCACGCAGCCTGCTCAAGACGCGCTTTGACTACCCCGTGTTTTTGTACGAAGCCGACAAGGTGGGGCTGACCGCCACCGGCGAGGCCGACGCCAACGAGCTCTACCCCAACCCGCGACCACCGCAGGGCGTGGAGCAAACCGCGCTGGAGCAGTACCGCGCCTTTGAGCAGGACGCCACGCCTTTTTTCGCCTGAGCCCCTTGGCCGCCGAGAGCGGTGCAAGGGGCTTTGCAGTGTGGTTCCATGACTTATCCCGCTGGGACACCGCCGTGTTCCAGCAGGCTCGCTGGCTATGGCCGGATGACGTGCTTCGACCGCTGGGGCAGGTGGTGCGGCGTGTCGCCGATGAAGTGGAAGCCGACATACCCAAGGCCGAGTTGCCCATCATCGGGAAAATCTCCTTTGGAGGTGACCTCTTCCTTTCGGATGAGGCAGAAAGGGCTGGCTACAAAGGACGACTGTTCTGGGCCAGGGCGCAGCAACTGGTTTACAGCAAGATTCGTGTCAAGCAAGGCTCTTTCTGTGTTGTTCCCGCAGAGCTTCCCGCAGTGGCTGTCAGTGCCGAGTACCCGGTGTACGAGATCGACGCACAGCGTATTTCTCCAATCTTTCTGAGTCTGCTGCTGCGCAGCGACTACATGAAGAACGTGCTCGACGGGTTGGCGCATGGTGGCGGCACCAAGACGCGCATTCATCCCGAGCAGTTCGAGGCTTTGCAAATTCCCGTGCCTTCGCTGGACGTTCAACAAGCCATCGTCAACCAATGGAAGCGGGCTCAAACCGAAGTCCGGCAGGCTGAGGAGCAGGCCACCCAGCGCGAAGCTGAGGCTCAAGCCGATTTCCTGGCCGCGCTCGGCCTGACCATCTCTGCGCAGCCCCAGTCCAGGCGCCGCGCAGTGGCGATGAGCTGGAGCGCCATGGAGCGCTGGGGCGTGGAATCGAACCGGCTGGCGCGGGCCGGCGGTTCCGTCGCCCAGGTGCGTTTTCCTATCGTCGAAGGCAGCGACTGCATAGCCAGCGTTTCGCATGGTTGCTCTGCGTCACCGTCGGCGCAGCCCACCGCGCTGGAGGTGCTCAAGATCAGCGCCGTGACCAAGGGCTGGCTGGATGTGTCCGAAAAGAAATTTGCGCCCGATGCGCAGCGCCTGCGCGAAGCGTTCGCGCTGCGGCGTGACGACATACTGCTGTGTCGCACCAATGGAACGCTGGCCTATGTGGGCGCGGCAGCCTTGGTGCAAGAGGATATGGCGGACATGATTTTTCCAGACAAAGTCATTCGCGTGCGTCTCCAGCAAAACGTGTTGCCTGCGTATTTTTGGCAAGTGCTGAAAACGCCGTTCCTGCGTGCGCAGATCGAATCATTCGCCCGCACTGCTGTAGGCAACTACGCCATGGGCGGCAAGGATGTTTGGAAACTGCGTCTGCCCTTGCCCCCGCTGGACATTCAAAAATCCCTGGTTCACGCCATCGCCCAAGCCCGCGACGCCGCATCGCGTTTGCGCGAAGATGCATGCCAGGAACGCAGGCGGGCGCGGCAAACGCTGGAGCGTGCCTTGCTGGGTACTCTTGATTCGATAGCTTCTGGCGCTTGATGGATGGGCTCTTGAACCCAATTTGACTTATTTTTATTTCGATATGTTGGTAGAAAAAAACGTCTCCCTGCAGGCCTGCAACAGCTTCGGCATCGCCGCGCGCGCGCGCGGGCTGGTGCGCGTGCGCAGCCAGGCCGCCGTGCAGGAGGCGGCCGCCCACTTTGATCTGGCACGCCAGCCGTTTTTCGTGCTCGGCGGCGGCAGCAACATCGTGCTGACCGGTGACGTGGAGCCGCTGGTGCTGAAGGTGGAAATCCCGGGCATGGCGCTGGTGGAGGAAACCGCCCGGCACTGGATCGTGCAGGCCGGTGCCGGCGTTGACTGGCACGCATTCGTGGCCTGGACGCTGCAGCAGGGCTGGCCGGGGCTGGAGAACCTGGCGCTGATTCCGGGCACCGTGGGCGCCGCGCCGGTGCAGAACATCGGTGCCTACGGCGTGGAACTGCAGGACCGCTTTCATTCGCTCTCGGCCGTTGATTGCATGACGGGACAGGCGTTTGCGCTGGATGCGGCGCAGTGCGCCTTCGGCTACCGCGATTCGGTCTTCAAGCACGCCGCGCCCGTGGCGGGGCAGGGCGCCGGCTGGCAGCGCGGCATGGGGCTGGCGGGCCGGGCGCTGATCACCAGCGTGCGGCTGGCCTTGCCCAAGGCCTGGCGGCCCGAGCTGGAATATCTGGATTTGCAGAAGAAGCGCGAGGAGGCCGGCATCGCCCAGCCCGATGCGCGCCGGATTTTTGACTGGGTGTGCCAGATCCGCCAGGCCAAGCTGCCCGACCCGGCCGTGCTGGGCAATGCCGGCAGCTTCTTCAAGAACCCGGCGGTGACGCCCGAACAGTGCCGCGACATCATCGCGCGCGAGCCAAAAATCGTGCACTACCCCATGCCGGATGGCAGCATCAAGCTGGCCGCGGGCTGGCTCATCGACGCCTGCGGCTGGCGCGGCAAGACCGTGGGGCGTGCGGGGGTGTATGAAAAGCAGGCGCTGGTGCTGGTCAACCGCGGTGATCGGCACAGCCCGGACACGAGCGTGACCGGCGGCGAGGTGATGACGCTGGCCAAGGCGATCCAGACCAGCGTCTACGAGCGCTTCGGCATCCTGCTGCAGCCCGAGCCGGTGGTGGTGTAGCGCGCCTGCTGAAGTGCTTTCAGGCGTAGTGGCAAATGTAGTGATAGACCTCGGCCACGCGGATGTCGAACGACGACTCTGCGGGGATGGCAAAGCGCTCGCCGGGAGCGGATTTCTGCCACGCATCACTGCCAGCCAGCCGGTATTCGCAGGCGCCCGCCACGCATTCCATGATTTCAGCCGCGCCGGTGCTGAAGGTGAGTTCCGCCGCCAGTACCACGCCCGCGCTCTTGCGCGTGCCGTCCGCCAGCGTGAAGCTGTGCGAGACGCATTTGCCGCCAAAATACACGTTGGCCTGGGTGGCAAGGGTGACGTTGGCAATCTGGGTGGTGGCGGTCATGGCGGGTTGCAGGGTTGAAAAAGCAGGCGGCAATGGTAGCTGCCCTGCCGACCGCCGGTGGCATGCCGGAGAGGCAGGTGGCGAAACTATTGAAAATATAGCTGCAGGCGCTTTCCACACAAGTGCTGCATGTTGATTTGATGGATTTTTTGGCCTTTTGGTACCGCTACAATAGCGCCCTCCTGGGTTCCCTCGCCCCCATCAAAAAAGGATTCGCATGACTTCGCTTTGCGCGCCGCCGCAGCCCGTGGCGCGGCGCCTTCCCCTGTACCTCTCCCTCCTGGTGGCGCTGCACATCGCCATCGTCATCGCCAGCAACTATCTGGTGCAGCTGCCGATGCAGCTCTTCGGCTTTCACAGCACCTGGGGCGCGTTCAGCTTTCCCTTCATCTTTCTCGCGACCGATCTCACGGTGCGCCTCATAGGCAAGCACAGCGCGCGGCGGGTGATCGGCCGGGCCATGCTGCCCGCGCTGCTCGCCTCCTACGTGGTGGGCGTGCTGTTTCGCGAAGGCGGCTTCAATGGCCTGGCGGCGCTGGGCGAATTCAATACCTTCGTCTTTCGCATCGCGTTCGCCAGCTTTGCCGCCTACGTGCTGGGGCAGCTGCTGGATATCCAGGTGTTCGACCGCATCCGCCAGCGCCATGCCGCCTGGTGGCTGGCGCCGGCCGCCTCGGCCGTGGTGGGGCAGTGGTTCGATACCGCGGCCTTCTTCTCGATTGCCTTCTGGCACAGCAGCGATGCCTTCATGGCCGCGCACTGGGTGGAGATCGCCTGGGTGGACTACGCGATCAAGCTGGGTGTGAGCCTGGCGGTCTTCGTGCCGGCCTATGGCGTGGTGCTGGCCGCCGTCATGCGCTGGCTGCGGCCGGCGCAGCCCATGGCCGTGGCGCCGTAACGCCGTGACGCCCGATACGCGCCACGCGCTGGTGCTGTTTTCCGGCGGGCAGGATTCCGCCACCTGCCTGGCCTGGGCGCTGTCGCGCCATGCCGTGGTGGAGACCATCGGCTTTGACTATGGCCAGCGCCACCGCGTCGAACTCGATTGCCGCCAGCAGCTGCGCGCCGGCATGGCCGCTCTGCCCTGGCCGGGCGCGCTGGGCCAGGACCATCTGTTGCAGGTGGACGTGCTGCGCCAGCTGGGCGGCAGCGCGATGACGGACGCAGTGGCCATCGCGCTGCAGCAGGATGGCCTGCCGAATACCTTCGTGCCGGGGCGCAACCTGCTGTTCTTCACGCTGGCGGCGGCGCTGGCGTACCGGCGCGATCTGACGGTGCTGGTGGGCGGCATGAGCGAGACCGATTATTCCGGCTACCCCGACTGCCGCGACAACACGCTCAAGGCGCTGCAGGTGGCGCTGAGCCTGGGCGTGGAGCGCCCGCTGGTGGTCGAAACGCCGCTGATGTGGCTGGGCAAGGCCGCCACCTGGGCGCTGGCGCAGCAGCTCGGCGGCGATGCGCTGGTGGAGCTGATCCGCCGCGAATCGCACACCTGCTACCTGGGCGAACGCGACGTGCTGCACGACTGGGGTTATGGCTGCGGCCAGTGCCCGGCGTGCGAACTGCGGGCGCGGGGTTGGGTGCAATGGCAGCAGCAGCGCAGCCAGTGAGGCAGTAACCGGCTGCGGGCGTTTACGTCAGCTCCAGCCGATCGAGCAGCGCGCCCAGGCGCTGCCGTGCCTCGCCCTCCAGCGATTGAATCGGCCGCGGCAGGCAGGGGGCCGGGACCAGCCCCGCCAACTCCGCCGCCGTGGCGATGGCGCGCAGGCTGCCGTATTGCCCGAACAGCGCCCACAGCGGCGCCAGTTGGCCGGACAGCCGCTGCGCCTCTGGCGCGTTCCCCGCCCGCGCGGCCCGCGTGATGGCCAGGGGGATGCGCGGGAACGTACCGGCGAGCGCCGAGTACCAGGCCTCGCACCCCGCGATCAAACCTGTGGCGCCCGAGGCGTCGCCGCTGATGCCTATCGTCACCTGCGCCGGGATCAGCGCGCGCAGCCGCTGCACGCGGGCGCGGGCCGCCTCGGGGTCCGCGGGAACCGGGGGAATCTTGATCGACGCCACCCGGGGCAGCCGCGCGATGCGGGCGTGCAGCGCGTCGCTGAATTCGAAATGCGTGGTGCCCGGGTTGTCGTACACGCACAGCGGCACCGACAGCTCGCGGGTGACGTCTTCGTAGAGACCAAAGACTTCGCCATCGGACAGTTTCTGATAGGAGACGGGCGCCAGCAGCACGCCTTGCGCGCCCGCCTGCTGCGCGTCCTGTGCCAGCGCCAGCACCTCGCGCGTGCGCAGCGCGCCTATGCCGACGATCACCGGCACCTTGCCCGCGTGGCGCACGGCCAGCCGCGCGATGCGCGCGCGCTCGGCGCGGTCGAGGTAGGCGTAGCTTCCGGTGGAGCCCAGCGCGGCGATGGAATCGACACCGGCCGTCGCCAGGCGCTCGATCAGCCGGGCGAAGGCCGTCTCGTCGATGGCGGTTTCGCTCAACGGGGTCAGGGGAAAGGCGCTCAGACCGGAAAACATGTTGGCATCCTTGCAGGAACCCCATCATCATGGCGCAAAAAAACGCCAGCGAATAGGCTGGCGTTTTTGATAGCTGCCAGCGCTTGATGGGCAAGCGCTGCAGGCCGATTTAACGCTTATTTCTTGGCGCCGCCGTCTTCCAGCTGCGCCAGCGCCGCATTGCCGCCCAGCGAGAGCAGCCCGGCGCGGGCGTACACGCCCAGCTTGTCCCGCGTATCCGAAATATCCAGGTTGCGCATGGTGAGCTGCCCGATGCGATCGAGCGGCGAGAAGGGCGCGTCCTCCACCTTCTCCATCGACAGCCGCTCGGGCGCGTAGGTCAGGTTGGGGCTTTCGGTGTTGAGGATGGAGTAGTCGTTGCCGCGGCGCAGCTCCAGCGCCACGCTGCCGCTGACGGCGCGGGCCACCCAGCGCTGGGCGGTTTCGCGCAGCATGATGGACTGCGGGTCGAACCAGCGGCCCTGGTACAGCAGACGGCCGAGTTTCAGGCCATTGAGGCGGTATTGCTCTATCGTGTCCTCGTTGTGGATGCCGCTCACCAGGCGCTCGTAGGCGATGTGCAGCAGCGCCATGCCGGGAGCCTCGTAGATGCCGCGGCTTTTGGCTTCGATGATGCGGTTCTCGATCTGGTCGCACATGCCCAGGCCGTGGCGCCCGCCGATGCGGTTGGCTTCCAGGAACAGCTCCACCGGGTCGTCGATCTCGTGGCCGTTCAGGGCCACCGGGCGGCCTTCGTCAAACGTCACGGTGACTTCCTCGGCCTTCACGGCGACGTCGTCCTTCCAGAAGGCGACGCCCATGATGGGGTTCACGATGCGGATGCCGCTGTTCAGAAACTCCAGATCCTTGGCCTCGTGCGTCGCGCCCAGCATGTTGGAGTCGGTGGAATAGGCCTTCTCGGCGCTCATCTTGTAGCCAAAGCCTTCCTTGGTCATGAAGGCCGACATCTCGGCGCGCCCGCCCAACTCGTCGATGAACAGCTGATCAAGCCAGGGCTTGTAGATTTTGAGCGAGGGGTTTGTGAGCAGTCCGTAGCGGTAGAAGCGCTCGATGTCGTTGCCCTTGAAGGTGGAGCCGTCGCCCCAGATGTTGACATCGTCCTCTTTCATCGCCGCCACCAGCATGGTGCCGGTCACCGCGCGGCCCAGCGGCGTGGTGTTGAAGTAGGTGGCGCCGCCGGTGCGCACGTGAAACGCGCCGCACTGGATGGCGGCGATGCCCTCCTGCGCCAGCTGCGTGCGGCAATCGACCAGGCGCGCCTTTTCGGCGCCGTATTCCATGGCCTTGCGCGGGATCGCGTCGTAATCCGCCTCGTCGGGCTGGCCCAGGTTGGCGGTGTAGGCGTAGGGCAGGGCGCCCTTGTTCTTCATCCAGCGCAGCGCGGCGCTGGTGTCGAGGCCGCCCGAAAAGGCGATGCCGACCTTCTGGCCGACGGGGAGCGATTGCAGGATGGTTGCCATGGCAGCGTGCTGCGATGCGGCTTCGTGCCGCATCGCCATTGTTGGGGGAAAGCTGCCGATTTTAGGGGTGCTGGCTCGCCCGGGACTTCAGCGCCAGTGGCGGCGATAGCCGTGGTCCCAGCCGCCGCCGCGGTTGTATTCGATGGTGGCGCCGTAGGACGGCGACACGTAGACCGGCGAGGTGTAGACCGGCGTCTCCGTCACCACCACCCCGGGCTGCACGGAATCGTAACCGTAGCCGTAGCCCTGGGGATAGCTGGAAGGCGGTGCCGCGGGCGCGACGGCGGGCTGCACCGTCACGGGAATCCACTGGCCCGGGTCCTGCTGCGTGCGCGTGGTGTATTGGCGTCCGCCGTATTCATACACCACGTCATAGCCGAGGAACTGGTTGTCGTAGCGCGTCTGCGTGGTGCAGCGCTGCACGTTCTGGTAGCCGGGGCTGTTGCCGCCTTCCACCTGGTTGCCCAGGAGGGCGCCGCCAAAGACGCCCGCGGCGGTAGCCACGGCGCGCCCGGAGCCGCCGCCGATCGTGTTGCCCAGCAAGCCGCCAGCGACGGCGCCGAGCACGGCGCCCGCGCCGCTGGGCTGGCGCCCGCCGCTGTAGACGGTCTCGTTGTTGCAGACCTGCTGCGGTACCGCCACCTGCTGCGACACGGGCGTGACCGAGAGCACGCGGCCCATTTCGCGGCCCTGAGGCGGTGTCTGTGCCTGCACCTGCAGGGAAAGCGCGGCGGCAGTGGCAAGGAGTGCGAGTGTGGCGATTTTGTTCATGGTGAAACTCCTTTCGGATCGACCCATAGCCCTTGTTTGGACTCTGGTTCAGAGTGTAGGTTGCATGCGTGAAGCCGTTCAGTGCGCCGAGTAAAGCTGCGTAAAACCTCAGCCCAGCCGTTGCTGCCAGTCCAGCGGGTCAAAGCCCACCGTGGTCGCATCGCCCCAATCCACCACCGGACGCTTGATCACGGAAGGCTGCGCCAGCATCAGCGCGCTGGCGCTCGCGGCATCCACCACGGCGGCCTGCCGCTGTGGCGCCAGCGTGCGCCAGGTGGTGCCCCGGCGGTTGACAAGCGTCTCCCAGCCTACGGCGGCGATCCAGGACTGCAGCTGCTCCACCGGCACGCCGCTCTTCTTGAAATCATGGAATTGATAGCTGACACAGCAGCCTTCAAGCCAGCTACGCGCCTTTTTGACCGTGCTGCAGTTGGGGATGCCGTAGAGCGTGATGGCTTTGCGGGTACTCATGGATTCCATCATGCACGAGGGGCCGTGCAGCGACAATCGATGCCTGACATGAACGCATTACCTCACACCCTGGATGACTGGCTGCATTACTGCGAGCACCTGCATCCGCACACGATCGAGATGGGCCTGGAACGCGTGGCGCGGGTGGCCAAGCGCCTGAAGCTGCACTTTGACTGCCCGGTGATCACCGTGGCGGGTACCAACGGCAAGGGCTCCACCTGCGCGATGGCCGAGGCGGTGGCGCTGCAGGCGGGTTACCGCCCCGGCGTCTATACCTCGCCGCACCTGGTGCACTTCGAAGAGCGCTGCCGCATTGGCGGCGAGACCGTCAAGCCCGACGAATTGATAGCGCACTTCGCAGCAGTGGAGGGCGCCAGGGTCGAAAACGGCGATGAAATCCAGCTGACCTACTTTGAATTCAGCACGCTCGCCATCCTGCGCCTCATCAGCCAGGCCAAGGTGGACGTGGCGATCCTGGAGGTGGGCATGGGCGGGCGGCTGGACGCGGTCAACGTGATCGACGCCGATTGCGCGGTCATCACCATGATCGACGTGGACCATGCCGAATTTCTCGGGCCGGACCGCGAGGCCATAGGCCGTGAGAAGGCCGGCATCATGCGTGCCGGCCGTCCGGTGGTGGTCTGCGACCCGGTGCCGCCGCAAAGCGTGATCGACCATGCGAAGGCGATCGGCGCCGAGCTGTGGCTGTTCGGCACCGATTTCAACTATTCGGGCGACAAGCTGCAGTGGTCCTGGGCCGGGCGCGGGCGGCGCTACGCCGGCATGGCCTACCCGGCGCTGCGCGGCGCCAACCAGCTCTTCAACGCCTCGGGCGCGCTGGCGGCGCTGGAGGCGATCCGCGAAAAATTGCCGATCTCCGCGCAGGCGGTGCGCGCGGGCCTGGCGCTGGTGGAACTGCCGGGGCGCTTCGAGGTGCTGCCCGGCCAGCCGGTGGTGGTGCTGGATGTGGGCCACAACCCGCATGCGGTGGCCACGCTGGCCGCCAGCATGGGCACCATGGGGCATTTCCGCCTCACGCATGCGGTGTTCGGCGCGATGGCGGACAAGGACATCACCGGCATTTTCGAAAAAATCGGCCCGCTGGTCGATCGCTGGTATTTCACCGATCTGCCCACGCCGCGTGCCGAGACGGCGGTGCATCTGCAGCAGCGCTGGGAGCAGTTTCACGCGCGGCAGGAGGCCGTGCATGCGGCGCCCGCGGCGCCGCAGGAAGAGGCGCCGCGCGTCGATCTGGCCGAGGCCGCGCGGGCGCAGGACGACAAGCCCCATCTGTCGGTCACGCGCTCGCGCCGCGGCAGCAGCGGCGAGGGCGGCGGCGGGCGACGCATCGTGAAAAGCGAGGTGTTCCCCGATCCGCAATCGGCCCTCGATGCCGCCGTCAAGGCCTGCAGGCTGACTGATAGAATCGTCGTCTTCGGATCGTTCTACACGGTCGGCGGCATCCTCAAGAATGGCGTGCCGCACATGCACGGCAAGCACTTCGATTCCTAGCCCGCTCAGCCACCGGTTTCATGGCATTTTTCAAATTCCCCTGGTTCAGTCAGCCCCAAGCGCCAGACAAGGGCAATTCCAGGCGGGGCCGCGCGGCACAGGCCGAAAGCATGGAAGAACTGCGCCGCCGCGCGCGCCAGCGCCTGATCGGCGCGGTGGTGCTGGTGCTCATCGGCGTGATCGTGTTTCCCATGGTGTTCGATACCCAGCCGCGCACGGTGCCGGTCAAGGTCTCGATCGACATTCCCGACCGCCACACCGCCGGCCCGCTGGTGATAGGCGCTGCCCCCGCCACGGCGGCCGATGCCGCCAAGACGGCGGTTGGCGCCGGCCTGGCGGACGGGGAAGAGCAGGTGCCGGCCAGTCCGGCCAAGCCAGCCGCTGCGGCAGCGCCCGCCACGGTACCGCCACAGGCTGCGCCGATCGAAGGCGCCGAGGCGAAGGCGCCCGCGAAGCCCGAACCCAGGGCTGAAGCCAGGCCGGAGCCCAAACCCGAACCGAAAGCCGAATCCAAGCATGCCGTGGCGCCAGCGCCCGCCCCGGTCCCGGCCCCCGCCGCAAGCGCCACCGCGGATGCCGCGCGGGCGCGCGCCTTGCTGGAGGGCAAAAGCGGGGCTGCTGGTGCGGCTGCGGCTGCGGCGCCCGCTGCCAATGCGCAGGCGGATCGCTTCATCGTGCAGGTCGGCGCCTACGCGGACCAGGCCAAGGTGCGCGAGGTGCGTGCCAGGCTGGAGCGCGCGGGTCTCAAGACCTATGCGCAGGACATCCAGGGCAAGGAAGGGATGCGCACCACGCGCGTGCGCCTGGGCCCGTTCGCCAACCGTGCCGAAGCAGCCAAGGTGCTCGATCGCATCAAGGGCCTGGGGCTGGACGGCGCCATCCTGACGCTGTAGCCCTCCATGGCGCTGCTTGACTGGGGCTTGCTGGCGGTGCTTGCGCTATCGATGCTGCTGGGCGCCTGGCGCGGGCTGGTGTTTGAAGTGCTGTCGCTGGCGGGCTGGGTACTGGCCTTTGCCGTGGCGCGCTGGTTCGCGGGCGGTGTGGGCGCCCTGCTTCCGTGGGGCGAGGCGCAGGCGCCCTGGCGCCCGGTGCTGGCCTTCGTTGTGCTGTTCATCGCCGTAGTGTTTGCCTGTGGCCTGCTGGCGGCGCTGGCGAGGAAGTTGATCACCGCCGCCGGGCTGCGGCCGGCGGACCGGGCCCTGGGTGCGGTTTTTGGCGCGCTGCGCGGCGCCTTGCTGCTGCTGGTGGCGGTCTGGGCGGCGGGCTTCACGCCCCTGCCGGCCGAGCCGTGGTGGCAGGCTTCGCGCCTGGCACCGCTGCTGCAGCAGGTGCTGAAAGGTCTGGGGCCGGTGCTGCCGCAGCAGTGGGCCGTTGCAGCGCCTGTCTGAACCGGCCTGCGTTTAAGGAGCGAGAGCATGTGCGGAATCGTCGGAGTCGTGGGCCAGGGCGGCGTCAATCAGCTGATTTACGACGCCTTGCTGCTGCTGCAGCACCGCGGGCAGGATGCCACCGGCATCGTCACCGAGCAGGAGCGCAAGTTCTTCATGCACAAGGCCAAGGGCATGGTGCGCGACGTGTTTCGCACGCGCAACATGCGTGCGCTGCCGGGCGCGCGCGGCCTGGGCCAGGTGCGCTATCCAACGGCGGGCAGCGCTGCCAGTGAAGAGGAGGCGCAGCCGTTTTACGTCAACGCACCATTCGGCATCGTGCTGGCGCACAACGGCAATCTGACGAATGCGCACGCGCTGCGGCGCGAGCTGTTCGAGAACGACCATCGCCACACCAACACCGGCAGCGATACCGAGGTGCTGCTCAACGTACTGGCGCACGAACTGGCGCGGGCGACCCGGGGCGCGCGGCTGCGGAGCGAAGAGGTTTTTGCCGCCGTGCGCGCGGTGCACCAGAGAGTGCGGGGGTCGTATGCCGTGGTGGCGCTGATTGCGGGCTTCGGCCTGCTGGCGTTTCGCGATCCGTACGGCATCCGCCCGCTGTGCCTGGGACGCGGCGACGACGGCACCGTCATGGTGGCCAGTGAATCGGTGGCGCTGGAAGGCACCTCGCTGCACCTCGTGCGCGACATCGCGCCCGGCGAGGCGGTGCTGGTGCGCGCGGGCGGCGAGGTGGAATCCGCCCAGTGCGCCGACCACGCCCAGCTGCATCCCTGCATCTTCGAGTATGTTTACCTGGCGCGGCCGGATTCGGTGATGGACGGCATCTCGGTCTACCAGGCGCGGCTGAACATGGGCGAGACGCTGGCCAAGCGCGTGATCTCCACCGTGCCGCCGAGCGAGATCGACTCCATCATCCCGGTGCCGGAATCCAGCCGCCCCAGCGCGATGCAGCTGGCGCAAAAACTGGGCCTTCCCTACCGCGAGGGCTTCGTGAAAAACCGCTACGTAGGGCGCACCTTCATCATGCCGGGACAGTCCGCGCGCAAGAAATCGGTGCGCCAGAAGCTCAACGCGATCGGCAGCGAATTCAAGGGCAAGCGCGTGCTGCTGGTGGACGATTCCATCGTGCGCGGCACGACTTCCAGGGAAATCGTGCAGATGGCGCGCGATGCCGGCGCGACCAAGGTGTATCTTGCCTCGGCCGCGCCGCCGGTGCGCTTTCCCAACGTCTACGGCATCGACATGCCGACGAGCGAAGAACTGATTGCCAACGGCCGCACGGTCGAGGAAATCCGCGCCTGGATCGGCTGCGATGCGCTGATCTACCAGGACGTGGAGGCCATGAAGCGCGCGATCAGCGCCGTCAACCCGAAGGTGACCGGTTTCGAGGCCTCGTGCTTCGATGGCCGCTACGTCACCGGAGTGACCGAGGCCGATCTGGCCGCCATGCGTGCCGGGCGCGGCAGCGCCGAAGAGCGCGAAGACGCGCCGGCTTCGCGGCTGTCCCTGCCCAACGCGGAAACGACATGAAAAAGTGAGCTTGCAGCGCTTGCCAGCACTGTGTTTCAAGTATGAATGTATCTCAAATCCTTTCCGAACAAGCGTGAACAGCTATCGTTTTGAAGAAACCATGACCCAGGAAAAATCCGGACTTCCCGAGGGATTGCATCCCGAAACCTACGCGGTGCGCCAGGCGTCGGCGCGCAGCAGCTACGGCGAGCACAGCGAAGCGCTGTACCTGACCAGCAGCTTCGTGCAGCACGATTGCGAGACCGCCGCCAGCCACTTCGCCCACCCGCACGAGGGCTACACCTATACCCGCACCGGCAACCCGACGGTCGCGAGCTTTGAACAGCGCCTCGCGCGCATGGAGGGCACGCAGTGCGCGGCGGCAACTTCCACCGGCATGGCGGCCATCCTGCTCGTGGCGCTCACCACGCTCAAGACGGGCGACCATGTCGTGGCGTCGCAGTCGATGTTCGGCTCCACCATGAAGCTGCTGGGCACCGAGATGGCGCGCTTTGGCGTGGAAACCAGCTTCGTGTCGCAGACCGATGTCGCCGCCTGGCAGGCGGCCGTCAAGCCCAGCACCCGCCTGCTGTTTGCCGAGACGCCCACCAACCCGCTCACCGATCTCTGCGACATCCACGCACTGGCCGACGTGGCGCACAACGCCGGTGCGCTGCTGGCGGTGGACAACAGCTTCGCTTCGCCCATACTGCAGCGGCCGGTGGAATTTGGCGCCGACCTCATCGTGCATTCCGGCACCAAGCTCATCGACGGCCAGGGCCGGGTGATGGCGGGCGCCGTCTGCGGCAGCGAGACACTCGTCGGCGGCGTGATGTCCACCTTTTTGCGCAGCGGCGGGCTCAGTCTTTCGCCCTTCAACGCCTGGGTCGTGCTCAAGGGTTTGGAGACGCTGGCGCTGCGCGTCAAGGCGGAAAGCGCCGCGGCGCTCGAACTCGCCGGCTGGCTGGAGCAGCATCCCAAGGTCACCTGCGTGCATTACCCGGGCCTGGCCAGCCATCCGCAGCATGCATTGGCCATGCGCCAGCAAAGCGGCATGGGCGGCACGGTGCTGGCGTTCGATGTGGCGGGCAGTACGCCCGAACAGCTGCGCGCCAATGCCTTTCATGTGATCGACAGCACGCGCGTGTGCTCGGTCACCGCCAATCTCGGCGACGTGAAGACCACCATCACCCACCCCGCCAGCACCTCGCACGGGCGCCTTTCCGAAGAACAGCGCCAGGCGGCGGGCGTCAAGCAGGGCCTGATCCGCATTTCGGTGGGCCTGGAGCATCTCGACGACCTCAAGGCCGACCTGCTGCGTGGATTGGACGCATTGGCATGACAGACAACAAAGTACGCACCCGCTTCGCCCCGTCGCCCACCGGTTTCATTCATCTGGGCAACATCCGCTCGGCGCTCTACCCCTGGGCCTTCGCCCGCGCCACGGGCGGGGACTTCATCCTGCGCATCGAGGACACCGACCTGGAGCGCTCCACGCAGGAAGCCGTGGACGTGATCCTCGAAGGCATGCAGTGGCTTGAGCTCGACATCGACGAAGGGCCGTACTACCAGATGCAGCGCATGGACCGCTACCGCGCGGTGCTGGAGCAGCTCAAGGCCAGCGGCCATGTCTACCCTTGCTACATGAGCCAACAGGAGCTGGACGCGCTGCGCGAGCGCCAGACGGCGGCGAAGGAGAAACCGCGCTACGACGGCACCTGGCGCCCCGAGCCCGGCAAGGTGCTGCCGCCCATCCCGGCAGGCGTGCAGCCCGTGCTGCGCTTCAAGACGCCGCAAACCGGCAGCGTGGGCTGGGACGACAAATGCAAGGGCCACATCGAATTCCAGAACAGCGAGCTCGACGATCTGGTGATCGCCCGCCCCGACGGCACGCCCACCTACAACTTCTGCGTCTGCGTGGACGACATGGACATGCGCATCACCCACGTGATCCGCGGCGACGACCATGTGAACAACACGCCGCGCCAGATCCACATCTACGAGGCGCTGGGCGTTGCGCCGCCGGTCTTTGCTCACCTGCCCACGGTGCTGAATGAAGACGGCGAAAAAATGAGCAAGCGCCGCGGCGCCAAGCCCGTCACCTGGTACCGCGACGCGGGCTTTCTGCCCGACGCCATGGTCAACTACCTCGCGCGCCTGGGCTGGAGCCACGGCGACGATGAAATCTTCAGCCGCGCGCAGTTCCTGCAATGGTTCAATCTCGACCACCTGGGCAAGAGCGCGGGGCAATTTGACGAAACCAAGCTGCGCTGGGTGAACGCCCAGCACCTGAAGGCCTTGGCAGACGAAGAACTGGCGCAGCAGCTGCGCCCCTTCATCGTGCAGACCGGCGTTGCCGCCGCCGCCCTGGACGCCGACGACCGCCTGCCGCGCATCTGCGGCCTGTTCAAGGACCGCTGCGACACCTTGGTCGATCTGGCCCATTGGGCGCGGCTGTTCTACGTCGAAACGATCGAGCGCAATGCCGACGATGCCGCCCAGCACCTGACCGAAGCCGCGCAGGCGCCGCTGGCCGCATTCGCGCAGGCCGTCGCCAAGGTCGAGTGGACGCGCGAAGCCATCAACGCCGCGCTCAAGGCGGTTTTGAAGGAACAGGGCATCAAGATGCCGCAACTGGCGATGCCGGTGCGCGTACTTACCATGGGCGTGGCGCACACGCCGTCGGTGGACGCCGTGCTGGAATTGCTCGGCCGCGAAAAAATCCTCGCACGGCTTCTGAGGCACTGAAAATTCACGCTACAATGCGCGTCTTTCCTGATAGCAGCCAGATCGCAATGCAGATCAAGGCATATCGGAAAGAAAGAACAAAAGTTCTAGAAATTTGACCCTATCGTCTAGAGGCCTAGGACATCACCCTTTCACGGTGAGTACCGGGGTTCGAATCCCCGTAGGGTCGCCAAGTTGTACGGCACTTGGCTGCTTTGTTTATCAGAGCAGTAAAAGCTGTGCTGGAGTGGTAGTTCAGTTGGTTAGAATACCGGCCTGTCACGCCGGGGGTCGCGGGTTCGAGTCCCGTCCACTCCGCCAACATTGGGGGGTATAGCTCAGCTGGGAGAGCGCTTGCATGGCATGCAAGAGGTCAGCGGTTCGATCCCGCTTACCTCCACCAAATAGGGGTTTCAGAACCCGTCAAAAAGCCTCAAACCCCGTTCCTGTCATAGGGAACGGGGTTTTTCTTTGCTTCACGTACTGTTGGAATGCACCAGGACATACCGCCAATTTGTCGGTATTTCTGACGGTATGCCCCAGAGCCGGTATTTCAGATACCGTCAAAACAAGGGCAGGGCATGAGCAGACTGACAGACACCTGCAGCGTGTTCTGCCCGATCCAGAATGAAAACGCCCAACCGAGAGGGGTTGGGCGTTGAATAGTGGTGGAGAGGAGGAGGATCGAACTCCCGACCTCCGCATTGCGAACGCGGCGCTCTCCCAGCTGAGCTACCCCCCCACGAAGAGGTGCAATTCTAGCGCAATTCAGGCCCTGCTGATCCGTGTTTCGAGGGGCATTGCCTGCCGCTGTCCAGACCTTGGATTCCAGGTTTGCGTTGGCGCCATCGTTTCGTGGTCCGTGCTCGGGCAGTACTTTTTGCCTCCATGACTTTCTGCTTTGTCCGATAGGCCTCAAGGCTGTCGCCCCACCGCCACAATAGCACCATGTCCAAGGTGCATTCCGAAGAACTGCTCGCGCAGGTGGCGGCACTGCCCCCGCTGCCTGGGGTGTATCGCTACTTTGATGCGCAAGAGCAGTTGCTGTACGTCGGCAAGGCGCGCAACCTCAAGCGCCGCGTCGGCAGCTACTTCACCAAGCAGCACGGGGGCACCCGCATCGGCCACATGGTGGGCAAGATCGCGCGGCTTGAGACCACGGTGGTGCGCTCCGAGGCCGAGGCGCTGCTGCTGGAAAACAACCTCATCAAGACCCAGCACCCCAAGTACAACATCCTTTTCCGGGACGACAAGAGCTATCCGTACCTGAAGATCAGCGGTATCGCAGCCAAGGATGGCACGACGGATGATCCGTCGCAGCGCTTCCCGCGCGTTTCGTACTACCGCGGCGGCATCGACAAGAAGAACCGCTACTTCGGTCCCTATCCGAACGCCTGGGCGGTGAAGCAGACGATAGAGCTGCTGCAGAAGGTGTTTCGGCTGCGCACCTGCGAGGATACGGTGTACGCGCACCGCACGCGCCCCTGTCTGCTCTACCAGATCAAGCGCTGCACCGCGCCCTGTGTGAACTACGTCTCGCCCGAGGATTACGCCGAGGATGTGCGCGGTGCCGAAGCACTGTTGCGCGGCGAGACGGACGAGCTGCTCAAGAAGCTGGAGGCGCGCATGCTCGCGCATTCCGACAGGCTCGAATTCGAGCAGGCGGCGGCGGTGCGCAACCAGATCACCGCGCTCGCGCGCGTGCTGCACCAGCAGGCGGTGGAAACCGCAGGCGACAAGGATGTGGACATTCTTGCCGTGCGCGTGGAAGGTGGGCGCGCCTGCGTCAACCTGGCCATGGTGCGCGGCGGGCGCCACCTGGGCGACCGGGCCTATTTTCCTTCGCAGGTGGAAGAAGCGTCGGGTGTTTATAGCGCCGAAGAGGCCGAGGCGACCTCCGGCACGGATCGGCCGGTCGCCGTGCAGGTGCTGGAAGCCTTCATCGCGCAGCATTATCTGGAGGTGGCCGTGCCGCCCGTGCTGGTGGTCAGCGAGCCCATCGATCCGGTGCTGGTCGAGGCGCTGAGCGAGCAGGCTTGCAGTCGCGTCTCGGCGGTGCACCAGCCGCGCGAGCAGCGGCGTGCGTGGCTGGAAATGGCGCAGGCCAACGCGAAAATTCAGCTTGCGCGCTTGCTGGCGGAGGAGGGCTCGCAGCAGGCGCGCACGCACGCGCTGGCCGAGGCGCTGGCGCTGGACGTGGAAAACCTCGATGAACTGACGGCGGAATGCTTCGATATTTCGCACACCGCGGGTGAGCAGACGCAGGCCTCGTGCGTGGTGTTCCAGCACCACAAGATGCAGCACAGCGCCTACCGGCGCTACAAAATTGAGGGCATCACGCCGGGCGATGATTACGCCGCCATGCGCCAGGTGCTGCAGCGCCGCTACCAGCCCGTGGCCCAGGCGCAGCAGGAGGCGGGTGGCGCCGAGGTGACGCGTCGCGAGCTGCGCCTGCCCGATCTGGTGCTGATCGATGGCGGGCGCGGCCAGGTGGCGATGGCGCGCGAGGTCTTCGAGCAGCTGGGCCTGGATGTCTCGCGCATCGTGGGCGTGGAAAAGGGCGAGGGCCGCAAGGTGGGGCTGGAGGAACTGGTGTTTGCCGATGGGCGCGAGAAGGTGTATCTGGGGCACGATTCGGCGGCGCTGATGCTGGTGGCGCAGATACGCGACGAGGCGCACCGTTTTGCCATCACCGGCATGCGGGCGGCGCGGGCGCGCGTGCGCACCGGCGGCAGCCGGCTGGAAGACATTCCGGGGATAGGCCCGCGCCGCAGGGCGCGGCTGCTGCAGCGCTTTGGCGGCGTGAAAGGCGTGCAGGATGCGAGCGTGCAGGATCTGATGACGGTCGAAGGCGTCTCGCACCAGCTGGCCGAGGCGATTTACCGCGCGCTACGCTGAGGCGAACCGGATGGTCAGCAAATGGCGCACAGGCTCTGGAATATCCGCTGCTCGTGTGGCGTCAAGGTCTGATGGCAGGGCGCCATCAGACGACGGATCAGGCCGTTGATTTCGCGGTCGGAAAAGGGCATGGGTGGTCTCCCGTGGCTATCCTGGTGACGAGGCAACGATACATCGCCCCATCGTTTGCTAAACCGGAAAAAGCAGGTGTGGGGCGGCGGATTTTGCCAGCGCAAGGGCTCAAGGCGCAAGCCTGGCCCGCTCCCACTGTCCTTGGTGCCATTGGTAGCGCAGCCGGTCATGCAGGCGGCTTTTGCGCCCCTGCCAGAACTCCCATCGCTGCGGAACGAGGCGGATTCCGCCCCAGTGCGGAGGGCGCGGCGGCTGCAGCAGGAATTGCGCGCCGTAGCGTGCCGCGTTGGCCACCAGCACGCCGCGGCTGGCAATGACCTGGCTTTGCGGGCTGGCCCAGGCGCCTATGCGTGAATCCAGCGGACGGCTTTGGTAGTAGGCGTCACTCTCCGCATCGCTCACTTTGTGTACCTGGCCTTCGATGCGTACCACGCGTTCCAGCTCTATCCAGTGAAACTGCAGCGCGGCAAACGGGTTGCCGGCCAGTTCACGGCCCTTGCGGCTTTCGTAGTTGGTGAAAAAGACGATGCCGCGCGCGTCGTAGCCCTTGAGCAGCACGATGCGGGTGCTGGGACGCAGGTCGCTGCCGACGGTCGCCAGGGTCATGGCGTTGGGCTCGGGCACCTGCGCGGCCAGGGCTTCCTTCAACCATTGGTCGAATTGCGCCAGGGGGTCGGCCAGCGAGGTTTCTTCGCTCAATTCGGCGCGTTCGTAGCTCTTGCGCAGGCCTGCGATGGATTTTGACAGCGGGGAAGTGCTCATGGGTCGATTTTGCCCGCTTGCGCTGCGTGCACGATGCGCGCCAGGGCGTGGTCGCGGATGCCCAGCCGCTGCAATTCCTGCAGCGTGGATTCGGCATAGTCGCGCGTGCTGCCATAGATGCCTTGCGCCTGGGCGAAGATGCGCCGGTATTCGCTGTCAGCCAGTGTCCCCGTGAAGTGCGGACTGCGCCGGGACAGCGTGAACCCCAGCGCCCGCACGCTGCCCTGCGGCGTGCGGCACAGCAGCCAGCGCGGGTCATAGACCGGCATCGGCATCTCACGCTGCCACAGCGCCGGAAAGACGGTCGGCACCAGGGCCGCCGGCACCCGAAAAACCATGCCCTGGCAGCTGCCGCCGGAGAGCAGCGCGAACACCAGCCCGGGGTACTGGGCGGTGCCGCGGTTGACGTGGCTCCACATCTGCAGCGCCCGGTGCCAGCCATGGACCGTGGCGCGCCGTTGCTCGCTGTAGGGCAGATCGGGGCGCCAGATGAGCGAGCCATAGCCGAAGATCCAGAGGTCGCCGTTTTGCGACCGCCATTCCTGCATCGTGCGTGCAAGCAGTTCGTCAGGCGCGTGTCTCTTGTCCATGGGCGGATATTGTTGCGCGCGGCGTGGTCAAAGCCGGACGCCATCGAGATGCGCCGCACTAAAATGCGGGCCATTGCCAAGGCCATCTGCGTTTGCCGCAGGTGGTCTCTTGTTTTGGACCCTTTTTTTGCATTGCCATGGCTACCTTTCCTATCACCAAGCGAGGCGCGGAAAAGCTCAAGACCGAATTGCAGCGGCTCAAGACCAAGGAGCGCCCCGCCGTCATCGCCGCGATTGCCGAGGCGCGCGCGCAGGGCGATCTGAGCGAAAACGCCGAATACGACGCTGCCAAGGACCATCAGGGCTTCATCGAGGGGCGGATCGCCGAGATCGAAGGCAAGCTCTCCGCCGCGCAGATCATCGACCCGGCCACCCTGGACGCGGAAGGGCGCGTGGTGTTTGGCGCCACGGTGGATCTGGAAGACGCGGACACGGGCGATGCCGTGACCTACCAGATCGTGGGCGAGGACGAAGCAGACCTCAAGCACGGCCTGATCAACATCGGCAGCCCGATCGCGCGTGCGCTGATCGGCAAGGAAGTGGGCGATACCGCCGACGTGCAGGCGCCGGGCGGCGTGCGCTCCTGGGAAGTGATGGCCGTGCGCTACCTCTGAAGCCAGCCATGCGCGCACGCCTGCCGATCTTTCTCGCCGCCTTGTGGTGGAGCAGTCTTTCCGTCATCGGCTTCGTGGCGGTGCCGCTGGTGTTCATGCGCATTCCGCAGCGCATGCTGGCGGGGTACATGGCGGCGGGTTTGTTCGAGGCACAAACGTGGATTTCGATAGCGTGCTGCGCGCTTCTGCTGGTGATTTCACGTAGAAAACATTCGCAAACCATTGAACAATGGGCGCAAAGCGCTCTTGTTTTCGTGATTCTGGGCATGCTGCTGGCCTTTGTCCTGCAGTTTGGCGTGGCGCCGCGCGTGATTGCCTACCATGGCGTCAAGCTATGGCACAACCTGGCCACGGCCTTGTACCTCGGGCAATGGCTGTGCGCGTCTGCGGTGCTTTGGCAGGTGACCAAACCACAGAGGGCTTGACCGATGCCGTCTCCGATCGTTGAACTGGACCTGGACGACTGGGGCGCCGCACCCAAGGCCAGGCCCGAATGGACGGCCGCCGTCGAAGCGGGCAAGGTGCTGTGGTTTCCGCGCCTGGCGTTTGCAGTGCAGCCGCAAGAGCGGGCCTTGCTGCGCGAGGACATGCTCGCGCCCAAGTCGCGCAACGTCAGCCTGAGCGCCGATGGCGTGCTCAAGGGGGCGGGCGGCGACGGCGCCGAGCAGGCCAGGCTGGCCGCGATGGTGGGGCGTTTTCGCACGCAGGCACTGGCGCTGGTGGATGCGCTGTTTCCCGCATACCGCGGCGCGTTGACGGCGGCACCCACCAGCTTTCGGCCGCGCCGCGTCGAGACGCGCCGGCAATCGGTGCGCGCCGACGACCGGCGCATGCATGTCGATGCCTTTCCCTCGCGCCCCAACTACGGCGAGCGCATTCTGCGGGTGTTTGCCAACATCAACCCCGAGGGCGCGCCGCGTGTCTGGCGCGTGGGCGGAGATTTCGAATCGGTGGCGCGCCACTTCCTGCCCGGGGCCAAACCGTACCGCGCCTAGCAGGCCAGGGCGCTGCAGGCCCTGCATGTCACCAAGTCCCTGCGCAGCGAGTACGACCACCTGATGCTGCAACTGCACGACCGCATGAAATACGACGAACGGTGGCAGCAGCAGGGCGAGCAATGGCGGGTGCCCTTTGCGGCCGGGAGCTGCTGGGTCTGCTATTCCGACCAGGCCGTGCATGCGGTGATGGAGGGGCAGTACATGATGGAGCAGACCTTGTACCTGCCGCCCGGCCGCGAGGCCAATCCGGCCGCCAGCCCGCTGCAGATTCTCACGCGGCTGGTGGGGCACCCGCTGGCCGGAGTGGGTGCGGGGGTGGCGCGTTGATGGTGCACCCATGACGGAATGACCCGGCCGCAGGCGCGGTCATTTCGTCATCAGGACGTCACCCCTTCCAAGCCTCGGCCACCCACCGCGCGGGGCGGATGTGGCGCAAGCGCTTGTTGCGCTGTCCGGCCAGCGCGTCGGGCGGGTTGACCTCGCCATGGAAGATCACGATGCGTGCGCCTTCGGGCATCAGCGGCTCGCGCCAGTAGTTGGTGGGCCATGCGGGGATGCAGTCGTACTTGAAGCTCGCGCACCAGCCCTGCGGCCAGTAGGCGAGCTTGCCCTGGCGGTGCAGAAAATGCGAGAGGAAATGCTGCTCGTTGCGGTGGTTGCGCAGCACCTCCTGCAGGTGCGATCGAAAATACGCCAGCACATCGGCGTGCGCACCCAGCGTGAAGCGGTAGACGGATGAATTGCCCACGATGCGCGGGCCGAAGCGCCAGAAGCGCGGGTAGTCGTGGATGATGAGAAAGTCGCCGGGCTGGGTAAAGAACCCGTCCAGCGCGCCGACGATCACGACGTCCAGGTCCAGGAACAGCGCGGTGCCGGTCAGGCCGTGCAAATCCGCCTCGAAGGTGGTGAGTTTTTTCCAGGCGCCATCGCGCTGGCCGGGCTGCAGCTGCAGATTCAGCGGCGGGATCGGCAGGCATTGCACTTCGCCGCGGATGCCGGCGGGATCGTCCGTGAGGCAGACAAGGCTGAAATCGCCGCTCAGGTGGCGGCGCACCATGGCGTACAGCCTGTTGACGTATTCGGGGCCGTACTTGGTGCCCCATTTCATGCACAGGACGTGCCGCTGGACGTCCGGCATCAATCGCTCTGGCGCTTCTTGATGGATGTCTGCCGGGGCTTGGCGCGCTTGATCTGCCCGCCTGCCGTCAGGCGCTGGTTGCCCAGCACCTTGAGCTGCTTGATCTCGGGGCGCTGGCCCGGGCGGCCGAACTTGAGCACTTTGACCTCTTTCGGGCCGGGCTTGCGGTCTTCGTCGATGGCCTTGTGCTTCTCCGGCATCGGGCGCCAGAGCACCAGCAGCTTGCCGATGTGCTGCACGGGCGCCGCTGCGAGTTCTTCGGCCGCGCGCAGGTACATCGCCTCGCGTTCGCTGCGTTCATCGTTGAACACCCGTACCTTGATCAGGCCGTGGGCATTGAGCGCCGCATCGATCTCCTTGAGCACCGCGGGCGTGAGCCCGTCCGTGCCGATATGCACGACCGGGTCGAGGTGGTGGGCGTCGGCGCGGCGGGCGCGCCGCTCGGCAGCGGTCAGTATGAGTGGGGCCATGGCCGTATTATCCCAGTGCCATGAAGATCCAGACCAAGAGCAAGAAAGTCAACAAGGCGTGGATGCACCAGCAGGCCAACGACCCTTGGGTGAGACTCGCCCACAAGGAGGGCTACCGCGCGCGCGCAGCCTACAAGCTCAAGGAAATCGACGAGCGGCTGCATCTTTTGCGGCCGGGACAGGTGATCGTCGATCTGGGCAGCACCCCGGGCGCCTGGAGCCAGTACGCACGCCGCAGGCTGGCGCCACAGGGCGCGGCCGCCGGTGCGCTGGACGGCACGCTGGTGGCGCTCGATCTGCTGGAAATGGAGCCCATCGAAGGCGTGACCTTTCTGCAGGGGGATTTCCGCGAGGATGAGGTCCTGGCGCGGTTGCGCGAGGCGGTCGCGGGTCGCCCCGTCGACGTGGTGATTTCCGACATGGCGCCCAATCTCTCGGGTGTGGCGGCGGTGGATGGCGCGCGGATATCCCATCTGGTCGAGCTCGCCGTCGATTTCGCGGCGCACCACCTGCACCACGACGGTGCGCTGGTGGCCAAGGTGTTTCACGGCAGCGGCTACGCGCAACTGGTGGAGCTGTTTCGCCAGCACTTCCGGGCGGTGAAGGTGATCAAGCCCAAGGCCTCGCGCGATCAGTCGGCCGAAACCTATCTCGTGGGGCTGGGCTTGCGCTGAGCCTTGAATGGGCGTGTCGCCCACAGGGGAACGGGCGTGCTGCCGGGGTTGAAACGCCTACAATAATCCCCAATTGCCTCTTGCTTTCGCTTTGGGCGGCAAGGGGCCGCCTTATCTGGAGTTGCGCTTGAACAATCAGTGGTTTTCCAAAATCGCCGTGTGGCTGGTCGTCGCCATGGTGCTGTTCACGGTGTTCAGGCAGTTTGATACCCGCGCCACCATGGGCTCGGGCAGTGTCGGCTATTCGGATTTCCTCGAACAGGTGCGCAGCAACCGTATCCGCAGCGCCACGATCCAGGAAGGCCCTGGAGGCACCGAAATCCTGGCCACCACCACCGATGACCGCAAAATCCGCACCACGGCCACCTATCTGGACCGTGGTCTGGTCGGCGACCTGATCGACCATGATGTGAAATTCGACGTCAAGCCACGCGAGGAGGGCTCGCTCCTGATGACGCTGCTGGTGAGCTGGGGGCCGATGCTGCTGTTGATCGGTGTCTGGGTCTATTTCATGCGACAGATGCAGGGCGGCGGCAAGGGCGGTGCCTTCAGCTTCGGCAAGAGCAAGGCGCGCATGCTCGACGAGAACAACAACACCGTCACCTTTGCCGATGTCGCGGGCTGCGACGAGGCCAAGGAAGAGGTGCAGGAGGTGGTCGATTTCCTGAAGGACCCGCAGAAATTCCAGAAGCTGGGCGGCCGCATCCCGCGCGGCCTGCTGCTGGTGGGCCCGCCGGGCACCGGCAAGACGCTGCTGGCCAAGTCGATCGCGGGCGAGGCCAAGGTGCCGTTCTTCAGCATCTCGGGCTCTGACTTCGTGGAGATGTTCGTTGGCGTGGGCGCGGCCCGCGTGCGCGACATGTTCGAGAACGCCAAGAAGAACGCCCCCTGCATCATCTTCATCGACGAAATCGACGCCGTCGGGCGCCAGCGTGGCGCCGGCCTGGGCGGTGGCAACGACGAGCGCGAGCAGACGCTCAACCAGATGCTGGTCGAGATGGACGGCTTCGAGACCAACCTGGGCGTGATCGTGGTGGCGGCCACCAACCGGCCCGATATCCTGGACGCGGCGCTGCTGCGTCCCGGCCGCTTCGACCGCCAAGTCTACGTCACGCTGCCCGACATCCGCGGCCGCGAGCAGATCCTGAACGTGCACATGCGCAAGATCCCGGTGGGCCAGGACGTGAACCCCGGCATCATCGCGCGCGGCACGCCCGGCATGAGCGGCGCCGACCTTGCCAACCTGTGCAACGAGGCGGCGCTGATGGCCGCGCGGCGCAACGCGCGCGTGGTCGAGATGCAGGACTTCGAGAAGGCCAAGGACAAGATCATCATGGGTCCGGAGAGGAAGAGCATGGTGATGCCCGAGGAAGAGCGGCGCAACACCGCCTACCACGAGAGCGGCCATGCGCTGATCGGGCGCCTGCTGCCCAAGTGCGACCCGGTGCACAAGGTCACCATCATCCCGCGCGGCCGCGCGCTGGGCGTGACCATGAGCCTGCCCGAGAATGATCGCTACTCCTACGACAAGGAGTACATGCTCAACCAGATCGCCATGCTGTTCGGCGGCCGGATCGCCGAGGAGGTCTTCATGCACCAGATGACCACCGGTGCCAGCAACGACTTCGAGCGCGCCACCAACCTGGCGCGCGACATGGTCATGAAGTACGGCATGACCGAGGCGCTGGGCCCCATGGTGTACGCGGAGAACGAGGGCGAGGTGTTCCTGGGCCGATCGGTCACCAAGACCACCAGCATCTCGGAAGAGACCATGCAGAAGGTCGATGCCGAGGTGCGCCGCATCATCGACGAGCAGTACACGATGGCGCGCACGCTGATCGAGGACAACCAGGACAAGATGCACGCCATGGCCAAGGCGCTGCTCGATTGGGAAACCATAGACATGGAGCAGCTCGACGACATCATGGCCGGCAAGGAGCCGCGTCCGCCCAAGGACTGGACGCCGCGCACCCCGCCCTCGGGCGGCAGTGGCCCGGGCAACCCGCCCGCGGTCAAGACCGATCCCGCGCCCACGGCGGCGTGACGTCCACCTTTGTTGCCGATTGAGCGCCGCCAGGCGCTCAATTTGGTTTTCCCATGTACTGGCAGACCACGCGCTTTGCAATCGACCTGTCGCGCCCGCGCGTGATGGGCATCGTCAACGTCACGCCGGATTCGTTTTCCGACGGCGGCGACCACGCCTCGCCCGAGGCGGCCATCGCGCACTGCGAGCGGCTGGTGCACGAAGGCGCCGACATCCTGGACATCGGCGGCGAATCGACTCGCCCGGGCAGCCCGCCGCTGCCGCTGCACGATGAATTGGACCGGCTGCTGCCCGTGGTGCGGGCGGCGCTGACGCTCGGTGTGCCCGTATCGGTGGATACCTACAAACCCCAGGTGATGCAGCAGGTGCTGGATCTGGGCGTGGACATCATCAACGACATCTGGGCCTTGCGACAGCCCGGTGCGCAGGCGGCGGTGGCGGGCCATCCTTCCTGCGGTGTCTGCCTGATGCACATGCATCGCGATCCGCGGACCATGCAGACGCAGCCCATGCAGGGGGACGTGCTGGCGCAGGTGATGGAATTCCTTGAAGATGCCGCTGATCGATTGCGGGCATTGGGCGTTGCTGCGCAAAGGATCGTCATCGATCCAGGAATCGGTTTTGGCAAGACGGTGGAGCAGAACTTCGTGCTGCTTGCACGCCAGCAAGCCCTGCTTGGCCTGGGCTATCCAGTCTTGGCGGGCTGGTCGCACAAGTCTTCGCTCGGTGCTGTCACAGGGTTGCCGGTGCGTGAGCGTGTGGCGGTCAGCGCCGTCGCCGCGGTACTGGCGGTACAGCGCGGCGCTTCCATTGTGCGCGTGCATGAGGTCGGAGCGACGGTCGCGGCGCTTGCCATCTGGCAGGCGGTGCAGGCAGGACAGGATCAGCCAACGGAGGAAACAGGCCAATGACACGCAAATTCTTTGGCACCGACGGCATTCGCGGCACGGTCGGACATGAACCCATCACGCCGGATTTCGTGCTGCGCCTGGGGCATGCCGTCGGCAGCGTGCTGCGCCGCGGCGAAGAGCGCCCACGGGTGTTGATCGGCAAAGACACCCGCATTTCTGGCTACATGCTGGAGTCGGCCCTGGAATCCGGCCTGAATTCCGCCGGGGCGGATGTGGTGCTGCTCGGGCCCTTGCCGACCCCCGGGGTTGCCTATCTGACGCGTGCCCTGCGCGCGAGCCTTGGGGTGGTGATTTCCGCTTCGCACAATCCGTTTGCCGACAATGGCATCAAATTTTTCAGTGCGCAGGGCTCCAAGTTGCCGGATGCCTGGGAGCTGGATGTCGAGGCAGCGCTGCAGCGGGCGCCGCACTGGGCGAATGCTGCCAGCCTGGGCAAGGCTGCGCGGCTCGACGATGCTGCCGGGCGCTACATCGAATTCTGCAAGAGCACGTTTGCGCACGACCTCACGCTCAGAGGCTTGAAGATCGTCGTCGATGCGGCGCACGGTGCGGCCTACCACATCGCGCCCAAGGTGTTCCATGAGCTCGGCGCGGACGTGATCGCGATCGGCTGCGCGCCCGACGGCCTGAACATCAACGACCAGGTGGGCGCGACCCATCCGGATGCCCTGGTGCGGTCGGTGCGGGCCAATCGTGCGGACTTCGGCATCGCACTCGACGGCGATGCCGATCGCCTGCAGATGGTCGACGCCCAGGGACGGCTGTATACCGGTGACGAGTTGCTGTATGTCATCGCCGCCGATCGGCTGAACCGCGGCGAGCAGGTGCCGGGCGTGGTAGGCACCTTGATGACCAACATGGCCGTCGAACGTGCGCTGGTGCAGCGGGGCGTTCAGTTTGTCCGGGCAAAGGTAGGCGATCGCTATGTGCTGGAGGAACTGCTCGCGCATGGCTGGCTGCTCGGCGGCGAAGGGTCCGGCCATCTGCTGGTGCTGGACAAGCACAGCACCGGCGATGGTCTGGTGAGTGCATTGCAAATTCTGCAGACCTGCGTCCGCCGGCGTGCGCAGCTGCCGGATTTGCTCGATGGCCTGGCGCTTTTCCCGCAGGTGCTGGTCAACGTGCGGCTCAATGCCGGCCAGGATTGGCGCGCCGACATGCAACTTCAAAAAGCGATCGCTGATGCCGAGCGGATGCTTGGCGGACAGGGCCGCGTCCTGGTGCGTGCCAGTGGCACCGAGCCTTTGCTGCGCATCATGGTCGAAGCGCAGGATGCCCAACAGGCCAGCGAGTGCGCACAGCGCCTGGCGCAGGCCGCTCGCGCCTGACCCATGGTCGCCGGCGCCAACATGGCGCCTCCTGGGGAGGAAATGGTCATGGCGGATGGCGCGCCCAATGACCGTATGGCGGCGGTGCATGCCGTGCTGCACGATACGACGGTCGTCATTGACGATGCCTACGACAGCACGAATTTCGATTTCTCCGGAACGCGTGCCTTTGACCGGCGCACGGGCTACCGCTCGCGCTCCTTCCTCACGGTTCCGCTGAAGAATCACGTGGGCGAAATCATCGGCGTGCTGCAGCTCATCAACGCCATCGATGCAGTCAAAAAGTCCGTGCGGGCATTTTCGCCGGCAGAGCAGCGGATCGCCCAGTCGCTGTCTTCGCAGGCTGCGATTGCGCTCACCAACCGCCTGCTGATCGATCAGCTGGAGCACCTTTCCGAATCCTTCGTCACCCTGATCAACCAGGCGATTGACGAAAAATCGCCTTAGAGCCTGTTCATGATCTTTTCATGGTGCCCGCAAGGCAGCAAACAGCCGCAATCAAGGCCTGCGCCGCAGGCCATGCTGGCGGCCTGGGCAAGGCGCGCAACGCCGAGTGCGGCTGTTTGCTGCCTTGCCCTTCGGGTACCCGCGCGGTCTCACGCGCGAGCAGATGTCCTGGCAGGCGCGCATGCTGGGGATCGCCGACATCTTCGAGGCGCTGACTGCGGTGGACCGCCCGTACAAGCACGGCATGAAACTCTCGCGGGCGCTGACCATCATGCGCGAGATGCGTGACGGCGGACATATCGACCCCGGCCTGTTCGAGGTGTTTGTGCAAAGCGGAGTGCACCTTGACTACGCACGGCGGTTTCTGGACGTGTCGCAGATCGATGTGTAGCGCCGGGCTGCTGAGATAATCATGGTTTCCATTTTTTGTACGCGGGCCGTCCCCGGGGCCAGTAGCCGCGTGCTTGCCATTGATGACTGCTGCTGTCCAGAACGACCCTATTCGCCACCATCTGGAGACTGTCCGCGCGCAGCTCGCCAAGGGCGAGCTGCGGGAGGCGGCCTTGACGCTGAATGAGGCACAGAAAATCCTTCCCGGAGACGCGCGGGTGTTCATGATGGCGGGCTTGATGGCGGAGAAATCCGGCAACGTCAAGGGTGCTTTGGAGATGCTGCGCAAGAGCGTGGCCACGGCGCCCGGCTGGGGGCCGGGGCTGCTGGAACTTGCCTTGCTGCTGGCGCGGCAGAACCAGTTTGCCGAGGCCATCGAGAAGGCGCAGGAAGTGGCCAGGCTGGAGCCTGGGAACCTGCTGGTGCTCGCGGGTGTCGTCGATATCGCCCATCGCGCCGGACATACGGAGATGGCTGTTCAGCACTTGCGCCGAGGGCTGGAACTGGTCCCCGGCGACGTGCAGCTGCGGCGCCTGCTGGCACGTGATCTGGACACTCTGGGGCAGCATGCCGGCGCGCTGGACATCTGGGGCGGGTTGATTGCGCAGGACGCGCATGACAAAGAAGCGCTGGCCGGCCGCGTGCGTACCTTCATCGCAATGGGCGCAGCCACGCAGGCGGCGGCCGACACGGCGGTGCTGATGGAACTGCTGCCTGGCGATGCGGTGGTTGCCTACTACGATGCGCTGGCGCGCGGCGAGACTCCGCCACACCAACCCGTCGAGCTCAATCGGGCATTGTTTGACGGCATGGCGGAGATTTATGACCAGCATATCGTGCGCGGCCTGGGCTACCGGCTGCCCAAGATCGTGGCGGACAGAATTCTCGAGCGGTACCCGGACAAGCACCTCAACGTGCTTGATCTGGGGTGTGGAACCGGGTTGCTTGGCGTCTGCCTTGGGCGTCTGGATGGCTTTCTGATCGGTGTGGAAATCTCGCAGAAAATGATCGATCAGGCCGCGCGCCACAATGTGTATGACCGCTTTCACACGGTAGACATCAATGATGCGCTGGCGGCAACGCCCGAGGCGCAGTACGAGGTATTGGCGGCTCTGGATGTCTTCATTTATGCGGGTGACCTGACGCGTGCGGTGCAGGATGCCCATCGCATCCTGCAGCCTGCCGGTGATTTCTGGTTCTCTTGCGAAATTGCACCGGAAGAGGGGCAGGATCTGGTGCTGCAGCCGAGCGGCCGCTATGCCCACAAGCGCAGCCATGTGGCCCGCCTGTGTCGGGAGGCTGGCTTTGAAGGCGTGGAGATTGAAGCGCTGGAACTCAGGCGCGAGGCGGGCGTGCCGGTTCAAGGCTTCCTGGTGCGCGCCCGCAAGGCGGCTTGATCCGGCATCTTCGATCCGGCGCCTTCGCTCAGTGCAGCAGCCGCGAGGTTCGCGGCACATGGGCCATCAGAAAATCCATCTGGTCCGCAAGAATGCGGCGGTTGCGCAGGATGAAGTCTTCCCACAAGCTGGGCACGTAGGGCGCATACAGCAGCGGCATATGCGCCTGCTCGGGCGTGCGCGAGGCCTTGCGGTGGTTGCAGGCGCGGCAGGCCGTGGCGACGTTCATCCAGTGGTTGGCGCCGCGTTGCGCCACGGGCACGATGTGTTCGCGCGTGAGGTCTTCTTCGTGGAAATGCCCGCCGCAGTAGGCGCAGATATTGCGGTCGCGCTGGAACAGCTTGGCGTTGGTCAGGCTGGGCTGCAGGTCAAATGGGTTGATGTCCGGTACGCCGCGCGTGCCGATGATGCTGCTCACGGCGATCTGCGACTGCAGCCCGGTCTGCGCGTTGTGCCCGCCGCGAAACAGCGCGATTTGCGCGCCCAGCTCCCAGCGCACCTCGCCGCAGGCGTAGTGGGTGACTGCCTGCTCCAGCGTGATCCATGATTGCGGCAGGCCTTGTGCCGACAGCTTCAAGACTTTCACGAACATCCCCTGGCACGCTCCGCAATCTGGCGGCGGCACCGCGTGCCCGACGTTGCCACCGCTCGCACGCAATATACTCGCATTTATGGAAAAATAGCTGACAGCGCCATGATGGAAAAGCGCTGCAAGCTATCAAAAAAGAAGTTATCGAATGAACATATTCCACGGTCTGCATGCCAGCGGGGTAGCCCGTGCCTGTGCGCTGACCATCGGCAATTTCGACGGCGTGCACCGCGGCCACCAGGCGATGCTGGCACTGCTGGTCAACGAAGCGCGCCATAGGGAAGTGCCCAGCTGCGTGCTGACGTTCGAGCCGCACCCGCGCGATTACTTCGCCAGCGTGCAGGGCAAGCCGGATCTGGCGCCGGCACGCATCGGCACGCTGAGGGACAAATTGGCGGAGCTGGCGCGCTGCGGCGTGGACCAGACCGTGGTGCTGCGCTTCAACCGGGAACTGGCCCAGCTTGCGGCGCAGTCCTTCATCGGCGACGTGATCCAGCGCAGCCTGGGCGCGCGCTACGTGCTGGTGGGCGATGACTTTCGCTACGGCGCCAGGCGCGCGGGTGACTACGCCATGCTCGACGCCGCGGGCCGCGCGCAGGGCTTTGACGTGGCGCGCATGATGAGTTACGAAGTGCATGGCGACCGGGTATCGAGCACGGCCGTGCGTACGGCTTTGGCGGCGGGCGACATGCCGGCGGTGGAGCGTCTGCTGGGGCGGCCTTATGCGATTTCGGGCCATGTGGTGCACGGCCGCAAGCTGGGCAGGGCGCTGGGTGAGCGCCACGCCGGTGCACTGGATGGCTTTCGCACGCTCAACTTGCGCTTCGCGCACTGGAAGCCGGCGGCCAGCGGGATTTTTGTCGTCCTGGTGCATGGCCTGGCAGGCATGGCGCTGATGGGCGTGGCCAATCTTGGCGTGCGCCCATCGCTGGATGCGGGTGATGCGAACGGCGGCCAGGTGCTGCTGGAGGTCTACTGCCTGGACTGGCCGGCGCAGCTGGGGCCTGAGGGGGGCTACGGTAAAATCGTTCGCGTGGAACTGCTGCACAAACTGCACGACGAAATCAAGTACGAAGGCCTTGCCGAGCTCACCGCCGGCATCGCGCGCGACTGCGAAGCGGCGCGCCAGTACTTCGCCACCACCTACGCGCAAACCCGTCGCCAGACCACGCGCGACCGAATTTGACGGGCGCACCGCGCTTTCACTGCTTCCAGCCGTCTTTCAGGCGCAAGGCCTGAAACGCCCTCTATTTGCAAGGTTTTCCATGTCCGATTCCAAAGCCAAGACCGCGCCCGAGAGCGCCTACCGCGCCACGCTCAACATGCCGGATACCCCGTTCCCGATGCGCGGCGACCTGCCCAGGCGCGAGCCCGGCTGGGTCAAGGCCTGGAACGAAGAGGGCCTGTACAAGCAATTGCGCGACGCGCGGCGCGGCGCGCCGAAGTTCATCCTGCACGATGGCCCGCCCTACGCCAATGGCCAGATCCACATCGGCCATGCGATGAACAAGATCCTCAAGGACATGATCGTCAAGAGCCGCCAGCTCGAAGGCTTCGACGCGCTCTACACCCCGGGCTGGGACTGCCATGGCCTGCCGATCGAGAACGCCATCGAGAAGAAGTTTGGCCGCAACCTGCCGCGCGATGAAATGCAGGCCAGGGGCCGGGCGTTTGCCACCGAGCAGATCGCGCAGCAGATGGCGGATTTCAAGCGTCTGGGCGTGCTGGGCGAGTGGGACCATCCCTACAAGACCATGGATTTCGCCAATGAGGCGGGGGAGCTGCGGGCGCTCAAGAAGGTGATGGAGCGCGGCTTCGTCTATCGCGGCCTCAAGCCCGTGTACTGGTGCTTCGACTGCGCCTCGTCGCTGGCCGAATTCGAGATTGAGTACCAGGACAAGCAGAGCCAGACGCTGGATGTGATGTTCCCCGCGGCCGACCCCGATCGCCTCGCTGCCGCGTTTGGCTTGCCCAAGCTCGATAAGCCCGCATTCGCCGTGATCTGGACGACAACCGCCTGGACGATTCCGGCCAACCAGGCGCTCAACGTCAACCCCGATCTGGAATACAGCCTCGTCGATACCGAACGTAGCCTGCTCATCGTGGCCAGCGCCCTGGTGGAAAAATGCCTGGAGCGCTGGCAGCTCACCGGCAAGGTGGCGGCCATGGCGCTGGGCAGGAAGCTCGACCACATGCCCTTCAGGCACCCGCTGGCCCATGTGGACAAGGGCTTCGATCGCCTCTCGCCCGTCTACGTGGCCGACTACGCCACCGCTGAGGACGGCACCGGCATCGTCCACTCGGCCCCGGCCTATGGCGTGGAGGACTTCAACTCCTGCGTCGCCAACGGCATGAAGGTCGAGGACATTCTCAACCCCGTGCAGGGCAACGGCGTGTATGCGCCGGATCTCGGCATGTTCGCCGGACAGTTCATCTGGAAGGCCGTGCCCGTCATCCTCGATGCGCTCAAGGTGGCCGGGCGCCTGATGGATACGCGCACCATCACGCACAGCTACCCGCACTGCTGGCGCCACAAGACGCCGGTGATCTACCGCGCCGCGGCGCAGTGGTTCGTGCGCATGGACGAGGGCGAGGGCGTGTTTACCGATTCAGCACAAAAACCAGCGCAAACGCTGCGCCAGATTGCGCTGTCAGCTATCGAAAGCACCAGTTTCTATCCCGAGAATGGCAAGGCGCGTCTGCGCGACATGATTGCCAATCGCCCTGACTGGTGCATCTCACGCCAGAGGAGCTGGGGCGTGCCCTTGCCTTTCTTCCTGCACCAGGACAGCGGCGAGCTGCACCCGCGCACGATGGAGATCATCGACCAGGCGGCCGCCATCGTTGAGCAAGGCGGCATCGAAGCCTGGAGCCGCGCCAGCAGCGAGGACATCCTGGGCGCGGAAGATGCCAGGCGCTACACCAAGAGCACCGACATTCTGGAAGTCTGGTTCGATTCCGGCTCCACCTTCTGGCATGTGCTGCGCGGCACGCACCCCACGTTGCACCACGATCAGGGCCCCGAGGCCGATCTGTATCTGGAAGGGCATGACCAGCACCGCGGCTGGTTCCATTCCTCGCTGCTGCTGGCCAGCGCCATCTATGGCCGCGCGCCGTACCGCGGGCTGCTCACGCACGGCTTCACGGTCGATGGCCGGGGCAAGAAGATGAGCAAGTCGCTGGGCAACACCGTTTCGCCGCAGGAAGTGAGCGGCAAGCTGGGTGCCGAAATCATCCGCCTGTGGTGCGCATCGACCGATTACTCGGGCGATCTGGCGATCGACGACAAGATCCTGGCGCGCGTGGTCGATGGCTATCGCCGCATCCGCAACACGCTGCGCTTTCTGCTCGCCAATGTGAGTGATTTCGATCCGGCGCACGACGCGGTGGCGGATGCCGAGCTGCTGGAAATCGACCGCTGGGCGCTGGCCCGCACCGCGCAGCTGCAGCAGGACATCCTGGCGCACTACAAGGTGTACGAGTTCCACCCGGTGGTGGCCAGGCTGCAGCTGTTCTGCTCCGAGGACCTGGGCGGCTTCTACCTGGATGTGCTCAAGGACCGGCTCTACACCACCGGTGCCAAAAGCCTGGCACGGCGCAGCGCGCAGACGGCGCTGTACAAGATCACCCACGCCATGCTGCGCTGGATGGCGCCCTTCCTCTCGTTCACCGCGGAAGAGGCATGGAAGATTTTTGGCGGCTCCGCATCGATTTACCTCGAAACCTTCCAGGAGGTGGCGCGGGTGGATGAGGCGCTGCTGGCCCGGTGGCAGCGCATTCTGGAAATTCGCGCGGCCGTCAACAAGGAAATTGAAAACCAGCGGGCCGCAGGCGCCATCGGCTCCTCACTGCAGGCAGTTGTGACTCTGACGCTTCCGCCAGAAGACCATGCGCAGCTTGCCGGCCTGGGCGACGACTTGAAGTTCGTCTTGATCGTCTCAAACGTGGAATTGATAGCTGGAAGCGCAATGCAGATAACCGTAAAAGCCAGTTTTGACGATAAATGCGAACGCTGCTGGCATTACCGCGCCGACGTTGGGCACGATGCCCGGCACCCCACGTTGTGCGGCCGCTGCACCAGCAACCTGTTTGGCGGCGGCGAGCCGCGCCTTCATGCCTGACGCCGCGCCGCGCCAAGGCGGCCCCCTTCGCGCCGCGCCGTGGTTTGCGTGGGCGTTGGCGGTGGTTGCGCTGGACCAGCTCGGCAAGCGCCTGATCCTGCAGCACTACCAGCTGGGCGATGCGACGCAGATCACCGGTTTCTTCAACATCGTGCGCGCGCACAACACCGGCGCGGCGTTTTCCTTTCTTGCATCGGCCGGGGGCTGGCAGCGCTGGTTGTTCACCGCCATCGGCGTGGTGGTGGGCGGCTTCATTGCCTGGCAGCTGCTGCGCCATGCCCATCAGAAGCTGTTTGCGTTTGCCCTCGCCAGCATTCTGGGTGGTGCCGTGGGCAATGTCGTCGACCGGCTGGAGCACGGCTATGTGGTTGATTTTCTGGACTTCCACTGGGCGTTTCTTGCGCCGGTGTTTCATGGCGGCCATTTCCCGGCCTTCAATCTGGCCGATGCCGCGATCACCTTGGGGGCCGTGTGCCTGATCGTCGATGAGGTGTTGCGGGCGCGCAGAAAACCATGAAGAACGGCGCACCGGCGTCCGGGCTGTTCATCGGGCTCGAGGCCTGACGCTCGCGGGCCGGGGTTGGCAGGCCTGCAGCACGTACGCTGCCTGTGCCAGGCGGATGGAGCGGGATGTGCCCGGCAAGGGCGTGACCAGGTGGCAATGGCCTTGCAGCGCCGCCCGCAGCGTGGCGTTGTTGGCCACTTTGCCGCAGAGCGCCAGCTGGGTGCTGCCGGTGCGTTGCAGCGCCTTGAGCGCCTGCCGCGCAAGCTGGCCTGCCACCGCCTGCTGTACGCTGGCTGCCAGATCGGCGCGGGGTTGTTCGCAGGGGCTTCCTTCAAGTTCTCGTGCGCGCCGCAGCGCCGCCATGCGCAGCGGGGCAAACGAAAAGTCCAGCGACGCCGCATCCACTTCGGGCTCGGGCATCCGATCGCCGTCGGCGTCGCCGAAATCCGCCAGCCGGGCGAGCGCGGCGCCGCCCGGCAGGTCCATGCCCAGCTGCTCGGCGAGAGCGTCGAAGACGTTGCCCGCGGCAGTGTCGAGAGAGCGGCCCAGCGCTGCGCAGTGGCCGGGCGCATCCACCCGTACCAGGGTCGTCAGCGTGTCTGTGGCCACCAGAGCCACCAGCGGATTGGCGAGACAGGCAGGGTTGGCCGAGGCCGCGAGCAGGTGGGCTTGCAAGGTGTCGATGACCAGCACCGGCACGCCCGGAGCGATGGGTGCGAGCGCATCGCCCAGCCGAGCGCAGGCGATACCAATGGCGGCGACGCTTGCCATGGGCGCGCCGCGTGATTCCAGCGGATTGCGCAGACCATCCAGATGCGCGACCAGGCCCTGGTGCAGCACGCTGACGCCGCCATCCGGCTGGCCTTGGACCAGCGCATAGTGGAATTTCCCCCCTTGATGGGCAATCCCCAGTGCCTTCGTGTCTGCCTGCTGCGCCATGGTATGGCCAGTTTAGGACGAACGACACCATCGGGCCCGGGTATGCTTTGGACTGGCCTTTGCCAAACAGGGATTTTCTTGAAAAGCGTCCGCGGGACATGAAGCATTTGTTGGATCTGCTGGCAGCCATTGCGCTGCTGATCTGGGGCATGCACCTGGTGCGCACCGGGGTGCTGCGCGTCTTCGGTGCCAACCTGCGCACCTGGCTGGCCAGGAGCCTGGGCAATCGCTTCACCGCGGCGCTTTCGGGCATTGGCGTGACGGCGCTGGTGCAGTCGAGCACCGCCACGGGGCTGATGACGGCGTCCTTCGTGGGGCAGGGGCTGATCTCGCTGCCGGCGGCGCTGGCCGTGATGCGCGGGGCGGATATCGGCACGGCGCTGATGGCGGTGCTGTTTTCGATGGATTTGTCCTGGCTCTCGCCGCTGTTCGTTTTTTCGGGTGTGGTGCTGTATGTCAGCTGGCAGGCGCGCACGGCCGGGCGCGTGGGGCGCATCCTGATCGGCCTGGGACTGATGCTGCTGGCGCTGCAGCAGATCGTGCTGGCCAGCGAGCCCATGCTCGCCTCGCCCATCACACCAGTCATTCTGGAGGCCATGAACAACGACCTGTTCGCCGAAATCCTGGTCGGCGCGGTGCTGGCCATCGTTTCGTATTCCAGCCTGGCGGTGGTGCTGCTGATCGCGGCCATGGCCGATTCCAACGTGGTGCCGCTGTCCATGGCATTGGGTCTGGTGCTGGGCGCCAATCTGGGCAATGGCCTGGCCGCGGTCCTGACCATGGCGCGCTCTTCCGCCGAGGTGCGGCAGGTGACGGTGGGCAACGTGGTCTTCAAGGTGCTGGGCGTGGTGCTGGTGGCGCCCTTCGTGGAGTTGTGGGTGCGCTATGTGCATCCGCTCGTGCCGGGCACGGCGCACAGCGTGGTGCTGTTCCACCTGGGCTACAACATCATCATCGGCGTGGGCTTCATCGGCCTCACGCAATGGGTGGCGCGCTGGGTGGCGCGGCTGCTGCCCAAGTCGGCCCAGGCGCAGGGCTACCAGCCGCGCCACCTCGACCCTTCCGCGCTGGCCACGCCGTCGCTCGCGATGACGCTGGCGGTGCGCGAGGCGCTCTACCAGGCCGACGTGGTGGAAACCATGCTCAAGGGCGTGCTGGACGTGATCCGCGACAACGACGAAGCGCTGGCGCAGCGCCTGCGCGGCATGGACGACGAGGTGGACGCGCTCTATTCGGCGATCAAGTATTACCTGACCAAAATCCCGCGCGAGGACCTGGGCGAGAAGGAAAGCCGCCGCTGGGCGGACATCATCAGCTTCACCATCAACATGGAGCAGATCGGCGACATCATCGAGCGCATCGTGCAGGACGTGCAGGAAAAGAAGATCGCCAAGGGTGTGGAATTCTCCGAGGCCGGCATGCGGGAGATCACCGAGCTGCACCAGCGCCTGATCAACAACCTGCGCCTGGGCATGGGTGTCTTCCTGGACGGAACGGTGCGCGATGCGCAGCGGCTGCTGGAGGAAAAAGGGCATTTCCGCGCGCTGGAGCGCGCCTACGCGGCCAACCATCTGGCCCGCCTGGCCGACCGCTCCACGCAGAGCATGGAAACCAGTTCGCTGCACATTGATTTGCTGAGCGAATTGCGCCGCATCAATTCCCTCATCAGCGCCACCGCCTATCCCATCCTGGAGCAGGCCGGCGCGCTGCCCAGCATCGGCGAGCGCGCCAAGGGGCATGAAGGCGGTTTGCCGCCTGTCTGAGACCTCATCGTCGTCTGCGGACAGGGTGTTGCAAAAAGGCAAAACCCAGCGCCCATGCGCCCGCGCCGCTGGTTCAGGCCGCGGATTTCCCTCTTTTCCCCATCACCTCAGGGACACTACTGATTGTGTGCAGATGGCGGCTAAACTACTATCCCTAGCGTTTTAGCGTATCCACACCGCCCAAGGAGCATCCCCCGCCATGATCGAATCAGTCACCAAGCGCGACGGCCGCGTCGAGTCGTTCACCCCGTCCAAGCTCAACGGCTGGGGCGAATGGGCCGCCCAGGCCCTGGGGCCGGACATGGACTGGTCCTCGGTGGTGCTTGAGACGGTGACGGACATGCCCGAGCAGGTGACGACGACGATGCTGCAGCAGCAGCTCATCAAGAACTGCCTGCAGTCCGATTCGTGGCTCTACAACCGCATGGCCGGGCGCCTGTACGCGGCGCTGATGCACAAGGAGGTGCACGGCGTCTTCATGCCCACGGTGCTGCAGCTGCACCGGCGCCTGCAAAAGCTCGGCTACATGGAGCAGCTCGATTACTCCGACGCGGAATACGCTGAAGTAGAGAAGCTGATCGACCACGACCGCGACTACGGCTACGCGCATTACCAGCTGCACACGCACCTGTCGAAATACGCGATCGCCGACCGGGTGAAGAACCGCATCTACGAGACCTCGCAGTTCATCTACATGCGCATGGCCATGGCGCTGGCCGTGGACCAGCCGCGCGCGCGCCGCATGACAGACGTGGCCCGCTGGTACGAGCACCTGTCGATGAACCGCATCAACGCGCCCACGCCCAACCACATCAACCTGGGCACGCCGCTGCGCGGCTACGCCAGCTGCTGCCTCTACACCACGGCGGACAGTGCGCGCTCGATCGCCGTGGGCAACCACATCGCCTACACCATGACCTACATGAGCGCGGGCATCGGCTCGCACATGAATTTGCGCTCGGTGAACGACCCGGTGCGCGGCGGCGTGATCCGCCACCAGGGCAAGCTGCCCTACCTGCGCGCCGTGGTCTCGGAGGTGAAATCCAGCCTGCAGAACGGCCGCGGCGGCGCCTGCACCAGCTACTTCTCGATCTACGACCCCGAGGTCGAAACCCTGCTGCGCCTGAAGAACCCCATGTCCACCGAGGACAAGAAGATCCGCGGCATGGACTATTCCTGGGGCAGCAACCGGTTGTTCGCGCGCAAGGTGGCGAGGAACGAAGACATCTTCCTCTTCAACAGCTTCACCGCGCCGGATCTGTACGAGGCGCTCTACAGCAGCGACGAAGAGCGCTTTGAGCGGCTGTACGAGAAGTACGACAAGAACCCGCTGTTCCCCAAGCGCTACCTGAATGCGCGCGAAATCCTCATCACCGCCTGCAACGAGTGGAACGAGACCGGCCGCATCTACGAGCACAACATCCACGAGATGAACCGCCACACGCCGTTCAAGGAGACCATCTACAGCTCCAACCTCTGCTCCGAAATCGACCTGCCCACCGGCGCCTACAACCACATCACCGAAATCTACAAGGAAGGCGACGTCTCCTTCATCGAATTCGAAGACGAGGAGGGCGGCACGCACCGCCTGAGCGGCGAAAAGCCCGTGCAAACGCAGCGCGGCATGGTCTACCCGCTGGAGCTGCAGCCGGGCGACGTGGTGCAGGGCGCCACCCTCCAGAAGATCACCCAGCGCTCCTCACCCGAGGTGGCCACCTGCAACCTCGCGGGCATCTGCGTGGACAACATCGAGAACGATGCGCAGTACGAGGAAGTCGCCTACTACGCGCTGCTGATGATCGACAAGTGCATCCACCTCGCGGAATACGAGCTGCCGCACATCGGCTACACCTCCAAGGCGCGGCTGAACGCGGGCGTCGGCATTCTGGGCCTGGCGCACCTCATGGCGCGCGAGCACCAGCGCTACACCACGGCGGAGGGCAAGCAGTTCATCCACCAGACGGCCGAGCGCCACTTCTACCACCTGCTCAGCGCCAGCCTGCGCCTGGGCAAGGAGCTGGGCAACGCCCCCTGGATTCACAAGACCCGCTGGGCCGAAGGCTGGCTGCCGCTGGATACCTACAACCGCAACGTTGATCAGGTCGCGCCGCTCAAGAACCGCTACGACTGGGAGGCATTGCGCGCCGCCATCGTCGCCAACGGCGGCATCCGCAACTCGGTGCTGGCCGCGCACATGCCCACCGAGACCTCGGCCAACGCCTCGGGCACGACCAACGGCGTCTACCCCATCCGCGAGCTCACGCTGATCAAGACCGACAACCAGCGCGTGAACTACTGGGCCGCGCCCAATGGCGAAGAGCTGGCCGACTGGTACGAATCCGCCTGGGACATCCCCGCCAAGGACATGACCGAGGCCTACGCCATCCTGCAGAAGTGGACCGACCAGGGCATCTCCGCCGACTTCTACCGCAAGGTCATCGGCGACGCCTTCATCGGCTCCAGCGAGATGATTCAGGACTACCTCTACCGCATCAAGCTCGGCCTCAAGAGCAAGTACTACATGAACCAGAAGACCTCGGCCGGCTTCAAGGCACTGAGCGAGGCCGACGCCGAGCGCCACGAGCTCGTCGGCCGCATGGTGGGCAGCGCGATGGCGGCCGACGTGGGTGGCAAGAAGGGCGAGGCGAACGGCCCCGAAGCTTCAAGTGCCGAGAGCGTGCTGGATGCCGACCCCGAGTGCAACGGCGCCTGCACCCTCTGATCTGAAGGAAACCCGCCATGACCGATACCGTCTTCAACTACACCAAGACCGATTACGACAAGCCGCTGCTGTTCCTGGGCGACAAACAGGGTCTGTTCGACACCATCAACCGCCACTACCCGCGCATCTGGGAGCTGTACAAGACGCAGAAATCGCTGGACTGGGATGAGAACGAATTCGACTATTCGAGCTGCAACGCCGACTTCAAGAAGGCCAGCCGCTCCACCTACGACATGATGATCAAGACGCTGGCCTGGCAGTGGGAGGCCGACAGCGTCGCCAGCCGCGCCATCGCGCCGGTGCTCGCGCCCTTCATCACCAGCAGCGAACTCTGGGCCGCGTGGCAGCGCGTGTCGGACAACGAGGTCATCCACGCCGCCACCTATTCCGAGATCGTGCGCAATTCGTTTGACGACCCCTCGGTCATCATCGACGAGATCCTCAGCGTGCAGGAGGCACACGCCCGCCTGGCCCGCGTCGTGAAGGCCTTTGAAGACGGCTATACCGCCTCGCACCAATACGCGCTAGGGGCATTGGGCAACGACCAGGACACCTACAACGCCATCTTCATGATGCTCGTCGCGCTCTTCTGCATGGAACGCATCCAGTTCATGGCGAGTTTCGCCGTGACCTTTGCCATCTGCGACACCGGCATGTTCCAGCCGATAGGCAAATCCATCCAGAAGATCGCGCAGGACGAGCTGGAAATTCACGCCGAGCTCGACCGCGCCGTGCTGCAGAACGAGCTGACGACAGCCCGCGGCCAGACCGCCTTCGCGCAGAAGCGCGAAGACATCGAGCAGCTCATCGCCGAAGTGGTGGACAGCGAACTCGCCTGGATCGAGTACCTCTTCTCCGAAGGCCGCGAACTCGTCGGCATGAACGCCGAGCGCCTGTCGGCCTGGACGCGCTACTGCGCCAAGGACGTCTACCAGACGCTGGGCCTGGAGACGACCAAATACGAATTCCCCAAGGCCAACCCGCTCAAATTCATGGAGAAATGGCTCAACATCAGCAAGACGCAGGCCTCGCCGCAGGAGCAGGATATCGCGGCGTACAAGGTGGGGGTGATGCGCAGGAACGATGAGGGGGTGGTGTTCGAGGTGGATTTTTGAGGGATGGAGCCGCGTTCGATCCAATGAATCGGCGGCGCGCTGCCCAGCAGCCGCGCTTTTGAATTGATAGCTGCTCGCGCTTGCCTAAAAACAATTTAAGATGTAAATGCATATGAAAATGTTGACTGGCAAGCGCAAGCAGCTATATTAAAATGAGTTCACCGCGGTTCGATATCCCATGACGGGGCCAGTCATCCGCCATGCCGGCGCCAGCCGGCGTCATTCGCCATCCGGTTGAACAGCCGCGCCGCAGCGCCCGGCGCGCCAGCCGGTCAGGGCGCGGGGGTCGGCAGAAACACCGGCGTGCTGATGTAGATCTGCCCGCTCACGTTGTTGCGCACGATGAACGGGATGGGCACCGGCAGGCCGCCCAGGCCCGTGCCGCCGCCGGGTCCGCTGTAGTGGTAGACCGAATCGAAACCGTCCGAGAACAGCAGCATCGTGCACTCCGGGTGGTTGCTGAACAGGCAATCCTCCGGCTCCTCATCGGTGCCCTGGAAGGCGCGCTCCACGGTGTCCGCCGCGGCATCGGCCGAATCGAGCAGGCTCTTCAGCGCGCCCTTCAAGGCCTTCAGGTCTTTCTTGACCTCGCTCGAACTCTTGTAGCTGCTGCCCGGCTTGGCACTCCAGGCACCGCTGATCTTGTCGAACACGTCCTTCGTGGCGCTCACCATGTCCGGGCCGATGAGGATCACGGTGTTCAGCTCGGTGTATTCCCACTCCAGCCCAATGGCCTCGATGAACGACAAGGACGACTCGAACACGTGGATCGACATGGATGCACCCGAACCGACCGCGATCAACTCCTGTCCGTCCAGGAACTCCCGGGCATGGTCCGCAAGCGCCACCACCGCCGCGCCCCAGGCCGCCTGGCCCAGGATGTCCTTGGCGTACTTCTTGGCGCTTTCGATGAGGGGGGCGACTTTCGCAATGGTCTGTTCCACGGCCAGGGTCGCCAGCGTGTCCACCAGCGCGGACTTCAGCAGCGGGAAGGGGCGCGCCTCGCGCCCCATGCCCAGGCCCTCGGCCAGGTCGTTCATCAGCGCATCCATCATGTCGGGGATGGCGTGCGAGACGATCAGCGCGTACTCCGGCGCGGCCAGCACCGTGCCGTACTCGCTGGGCGCCATGCCCGCGACCAGCCGCGCCTTGGCGTCGAACGCCGCGCCCAGCGCATCGATCTGCGTCAGGGGCGTGTGGCGCGCGCGCAAGCCTTCCGTCAGGGCCTTCAGCGGCGCGATGCTCTGGCGCAGCAACTGCTTGTTGAGGGCATCCTGCGGCCCCGGTGCGACCCCGGCGGCGGACAAATCGGCCAGCGTGGGCAAAAAGCCGTCTTCGATGGTCATCGGCGAGCTCAGGCGCAAGGCATCGCGGTCAAAGCTGCGCCACAGGGCCACGGCTTGCGCCAGCGTGGCCCTGGCGGTGGTTTCATCCTGCCCTCGGGCTTGCTGCAACAGGTCCTGGATGCCCTGCAAGGTCTGCGTGAGCTGCACGAATTCGACCATGGGCGATTCGTCACCGTCCACGCCCGGCGGGCCGACGGCAAAGTCCACGCTCGCATGGCGCCCGCCGCCGCTGGCACTCAGGCGGAAGCTGCCGCGCGTGGCGCCGCCAAAGCTGATCTGGCCGCCGCTGACGCTGGGCAGCGGCCCCGCATGGGGCGTCATCAGCGCGGTCACGCTGTAGACGATCGGCCCGGGCAGCGGCTCTGCGCTGCCATCGGGCGCGAACGCCTGCGCGGTAAAGGCAATTGGCAGATCGGCGCTGCTGTAGTCATGGCTCAAGACCAGCTCCAGGCCGCTGCCGCCTGAGACTTGCACCGACACCGCTCCAGGCGCCATCACCGTGCCCGCCAATGGATTTTGCGAAATGATGCGGCCTCGCTCGACCGCATCGCTGTAGACGTAGTTGACGCTGCCCAGGGCGAAAGGCGCAGGCAGCAGCCCAGCGGCCGAGGCAGCCTGCGCCCCGATCAGGTTGGGGACGGCCCGGGGGGCGCCCCCCTTGGAAATCGTCAAGTGAACCGCCGTGCCTCGAATCTGGCTACTGCCTGCGGCCGGTGACTGACTGATCACCCAGCCCACCGCCACGCTGTCATCAAACACCTCGTCGATCCGGCCCAGGCTGTATACGGAGCTGGCAATCGCGTCCAATGCATCGTGGCGAGTTTGCCCTTCGAAGTCCGGCATCACCTGATAGGCGCCCGACCTGGAAACAAAGTTGATGACAAAGCTTTGCTCGGAGTAGGCTTCCCGGCTATCCGTGGCACGCACGATGTTCAGAAAAGGACCATAACCGGCTCGCCCCTGACGGGTAAACAAGCCATCGGGGGTGACTGCCGCGCTCGGCTCGTCGGAATACACCAGGCGGTAGGTGATGGTGTCGCCGGGGTCGGCGTCCACCGCTGTGATCTGATACGCCAGCACGTTTTCCGTCACGGCCGCCGAGGGCGGCGTGGAGGTGATGCGGGGCGGGCTGTTGGGGGGCTGAATGTCGATGGTGACCGTGGCCTGTTCGGTCGGGACGCCCGCAGCCTGGGCGCGGTAGTGGAAGGAGGTGCGTGCGCGCTGGCGCAGGTCGGCCCTGGTCTGCAGTTGCGGCTGGTGGCCGTACAGGTTGGCGCTCCCATTCATGCCGGGCGTGGGCGGCACGGCGGCCACTTGGCCTGTAAGTTCTTCGACGTTGCCGTCCAGATCAAACCGCGCACCCTGGCGTTTGCGCACCTTCATCCACGGCTCGTTGGCACTCCTGAACGCCCAGACACCGCCCGTGCCGTCTTGAGGTAGGGGCACCGTATTGTTGACCACGATTTCCGCATGCCCATCACCATCGATGTCGACCACGCGTGGCGGCAGCATGTAGTAGTTATAGATAGATAAAGAGTCCGGCGCCATCTGGTACGAGTCCAGATCTGCGCCCGTATCGCCACGCAGCACCTGAATCGTATCGGCCACACGCAAAACGACTTCCGGCACGCCATCGCCATCCAGGTCATAAACGGCGGGTTGCCCGGATATGTGCAGGGTGGACGAGTACCGGCGCGCCCAACGCAGACGGCCCAGCGCATCGAACACCATCAGGCGGTCGGGGAAGGCGTGCACCAGAATTTCGGGCGTGTTGTCGCCATCGACATCGGCCACGGACAGCCCGCAGCGTTGTCTGGAGGAGCATTCCGGCACCGGCACATTCCAAAGGGATGAGCCGTCCAGACGCAAGCCACGCATGCGCTCACCCACATAATCCACCAGGATGAGTTCCGGCTTGCCATCGCCATCCAGATCGGCAACCGCGAAAGGCCCCGTCGCGACATGCGCTGAAGTGCCATCGTAATGGCGGCGGACCGTGCCATTCTTGTTCCACAGGGTGCCTTCGAAGAGCACCTCAACCTCACCGTCGTCATCCAGGTCTGCCACAACGGGTGGGCCGAAAAAATCTTGACCTCCGCCATTTCTGGCATATCCATTGAGCGTGCCTGGCCCCGGTGGAACGGCATAGAAATTGTGCTGCAGCTCGCCCGTCTTGCCATTGATCGCGAACACGCGCCGACAGTACAGATCATCCACTGCGCCACCCAGCAGCGAACACACCGATGTTGTGCTGTAAGGAATGTAGCCTTGCTCCGCCCTGCCGCCAAAAATCAGCGGATCACCGGTCGACGACAAGCGCGCCACGGAAAGGTTCACATCCTGGGTCCCCGAGATCACCATGCCTCGAACGCTGTCAAGCTGCGCCGTTCGGGGCGACAGCCATTTGACATCGCCCGTCGCGCCTTCCAGCGCAATCACCCGCATGTGGCGGCCTGCGCCCGTCGTCTCCCCGTCCAAATTGCAAGCGACAGCCATCACCACTTCGGCAGCGCCATCGTCATCGACGTCCGCAATGATGGGATTGTTGTGACGATTGCTGTAAGTCGTGCACAGACGGCCGGCAGGCAGCACGGTGCCATCGGCCAATGTCATGCCCGGCGGCAGAGCAATGGGGTTGTGTTCCCACAGCAGCCTCTGGTCATCGCCACTGCGTGCGGTCACGATGCCGTTAGCAGAAAGATAGACGAAATCCGGAACATCGTCGCCGTTCGTCAGACTGCCCACCGACAGGTTGTGCGCGAATCTTCTGCCATCCGCATGCCAGGCCAACTCCATCTTGAATGTCGGCGGTGGAGGCAAGACATCCGGGGCCTTGTAGGTGAAGGCGCCATCGGAATTGAAAGCGGTCAAATCACCTTTGTCCGGCTCACTGAGCTTCTCGGCAGCGAGCGTGCCGCCCAGAGGATTTACGTCATTGGCCAAGACGCCGGGTGCAGCGATGGTGAGAACCTCTCCCTCGCGCACTTGATAAGCGTCATCAACGGCCAGCGGCACTGCACTGGGCCCGACCTGGATCACAAAGCGCGCGCCGCTGCTGGCCCCACGCGCATCGGTGGCCTGCAACATGAAGAAGTGCTCGCCCAGATCGTCCTGCGTCGCCGGCCAGCGCAAGGTGTTGCCGGTCAGCGCCGCGCCCGGCGGCCCGCCCAGCAGGGCCAGCGTCACCGCATCACCATCCGGGTCACTGACCACGATGACCCGCTCGAAGCGGCTGCCTGCGCCAATGCTGGCGCTTGGCTGCGGCTCGATCTCCGGCGGGCGGTTCTCCGGCGCCGTCACCGTCACCTGGAAGCTGGCCTGCGCGCTGCGCGTGCCGTCGCTGGCGGCGATGGTGAACGGATGCGACGCACCCACGTCGCCTGCGCCGGGTGTCCATTTGAGCAGCGGCTCGGGCGCCAGCGCCGCGCCGGATGGGCCTTCGTCAATCCGGTAGCTCAGCACGGCCGCGGGGGCGGGCGTGTTGGCCGCCAGCCGCAGCGACCACGGCTGGCCCGCCGGAATGCTGCGGTCGGCAATGGGGCCCAGCGCCAGGGTGGGCGGCGCCGGCACGCTGCCGTCGGCCACCACGTCGACATCGATGCGGAAGTAGGCGTTGGCGGCGTCGTGCGTGAACCACAGCGCCACCAGGTCGGCATTGGGCGGCGCATCGCCCTTGGCGCCGGCGAGCGCCGGCGACTGGCCGGCCCAGTCGCCGGTCTGGCCATCCAGGATGATGGTGGCGGCCCACGCCATGCCGCCGGCGCTCAGGAGAACGCAGGCGCACAGCACCGCCAGCGGGGCGCCCGCACGCCGGGCCAGCCTGGCGCCGGCCAGGCCGATGCCGGCGGCCAACAGCGCCAGCCACAGGGGCGAAAGGGTGGGAATGGGGGTCACGCTGCCCGGCGACGGCGGAGCGGCGGCGCCCACGACGAGGTCGGCGCCCAGCAGCGCGTCGCCCCCGTCGGGGGTGGTGGACATGACGGCCGCGCGCACCCGCGTGGCGCCGCCCAGTTGCGCCAGCGGCAGGAAGGTTTCCACCACGGCGCTGGCGCTGGTCCCGACGCCCAGGCCCACCGGCCAGCCGCCGGCGGACACGGTGGCGGGGGCGGCCAGCACACCGCCCACGCAGGAGCGGCTGGTGACGCCGGTGACGGTGGCGCCGCCGGCATCGGTCACGATGCTGGTGCTGAGCACGCGCTCGGCCCCGGCGAAGCTGCCGTGCGGCGCCGGCAGCGCCACGGTGCAACCGGTGGCCGGATCGTTGTCGACATCAAGCAGGATGTCGTAGCTGGCGGTGGCCGCCCAGGCGCCGGTGCACGCGGCAGCCCAGATCAGTACGCCAGCCAGGAGCTGGCTCAGGCCCCCCGCCAAAGCGCGAGCGACAAACGGCATGCAACGCTCTCCCTGCATATTCGAGTCCGCGCATCATGCGGAGGGTGGCCGCGCCGCGCCATACGCCGATCGGCCCATGGCGGACGCCCAGATCATGAAGTATCGTTACAGCTTTGATCCGTTGTTACGGTCAACGGGTTCAGGAGTGCATGCAAGGAGGCGCCTGAGACGTGCTCGACGATTTCGCCCTGCTGCTGGTGGATGACCACCCGTTGTTCCGCGACGGGCTGGCGGCGGCGCTGCGCCACCAGGTGCCCCGGCTGCGCGTGCAGGCGGTGGGTACGCTGGACGATGCACTCGACGCACTGGCCGCGGCGGACGATGGGGTCGACCTGGTGCTGCTGGACTACCTTCTGCCCGGCATGGACGGACTGCGCTGCGCCCAGGTGCTGATGCGCCGGCACCCCGAGCTGGGGGTGGGCCTGATGTCGGGCCTGGACGACCCGACGCTGCCGCTACGCGCGCGCGAAGCGGGCCTGAGCGCGTATCTGCCCAAGTCACTGGAGATCGCCACGCTGCTGGAGCACCTGGGCCGCCTGGCGCGGGGCGAGCCGGTGTTCGGCGCACCCGGCCCGCCGGTGCTGGCGAGCGATGCCGCACCCGCCGACTCCATGGCCCTGACGGCGCGCCAGCAGGACGTGCTGCGCGCGCTGGTCCGCGGCAGCAGCAACAAGCAGATCGCGCGCGCCATGGGCATCTCGCCCACCACGGTGAAGAAGCACCTGGAAGCCATCTTCGCCCGAATGGGCGCCACCAATCGCGTGCAGGCCGTGGTCATGGCGCGCGCCATGCTTGACGATCCGCCCCCGTGAACGCGCGCCCGTCCTGGCCGCCTGCGGCGCTGCACCGGCTCATGCTCGCCGCCGACGGCATGGCGCCGCCGGGCGTGGACGACGCCAAGCGGCTGCAGATCGAGCGGCAGATGCTGGATTCGCTCGCGGAAGGCATGCGCCAGGTGCTGGTGACCTCGATCGTCATCGGCCCGCTGCTGACGGCATGGCTGACGCAGCCGCACATCGGCACGTTCCGGGCGGTGACGCTGCTGCTGTTGCTGCTGGCCTTCGGCGTGGAACGCGTGTTCCTGCTGCGGCGCATGGCGCGCGAGCGGGCCTTGCGCGACGATGCGCCGCGCTGCTGGGCCCGTGCGATCGGCTGGCGGCTGGTGCTGGGCGCCATCGTGGTGCTGGTGTGGTTTCACTTTTCGGTGGAGTCCGGCAACCACATCCTGATATTGCAGATGCTGGCGCTGCTGACCATTCTGGCCGCCGGCGGAGCGGCGCTGTTTGCCAGCTGGCCGCCCGTGATGTGGGCCGTGACCAGCGCGCTGCTGCTGGGCATCGCCGCGCGGCTGGCCGTGCTGGGCGATCCCGAGCGCATGGTGGAAGCCGTTTTCTGCTGCGTGCTGTGGGTGGTGCTGGTCTCGGCCAACCTGCGCACGGCGCGCACCTTGCACCAGGAAGCCCTGACCCGCCTGCGCAACGAGGATCTGGTGCGCGAGCTGCACGACAAACACGCCCAGGCGGAAGCCGCCAATGCCGCCAAGTCGCGCTTCTTCGCCGCCGCCAGCCACGATCTGCGCCAGCCGCTGCAGGCCATGGGGCTGTACCTGAGCGTGCTGCAGCCGAGAATCGGCCAGCGCGAGAGCGACGACGACACCCTGGCGCGCATGCACCAATGCATGGCGGCGCTGGACCACATGCTGGAGTCGCTGCTCGATTTCTCGCGCATCGATTCCGGCCAGCTCACGCCCGCGCCGCGCGTCTTTGCGCTGCAGCGGCTGTTCAAACAACTGGCCAACATGCACGAAGCCGTCGCGCGGCAGAAGCAGCTTCAGCTGCGCGTGCGGCCCACCGACGCCTGGGTGCGCACCGACCCGGTGCTGCTGGAGCGCATCCTGTCCAACCTGCTGGCCAACGCCCTGCGCTACACGCCGCGCGGCGGCGTGCTGCTGGCGGCGCGGCGGCACGGCGACACGCTGCGCGTGTGCGTGGTGGACACCGGCATGGGCATTCCCGAAGAGGCGCGGGAATTGATCTACGAGGAGTTCGTCCAGCTCAACAACCCCGGACGCAACCCGGAGCTGGGCCACGGCCTGGGCCTGGCCACGGTCAAGCGCATCGCCGCGCTGCTGGGCCATGGCCTGAGCCTGCGCTCGCGCGTGAACCGGGGCTCGACGTTCATACTGGACGTCCCGGTGGCCCAGGCCGGCGGCGCCCCCGCGCCGGACGCCCCACCGGACACACCGCAGCGGCTGCACGGCCGCGTGCTGGTGGTCGAGGACAACGCCCTGGCGCGCGACGCTCTGGTGCGGCTGCTCACCGGCTGGGGACTTCAGGTGGACGCCGCGGGCAGCAGCGAAGCGGCCTGCGCCGCCATCGCCCAGGCTCCCTTCGACGCGGTGCTGAGCGACTGGCGGCTGCCCGGCAAAGCGGACGGTCTGGCCGTTCTGCACGAAGCCCGCGCGCAACTGCCGCGCCTGAAGCTGGGCCTGCTCATCACCGGCGAAGACATCCAGTCGCTGCGCCAGCTCTCGCCCGAGTTTCCGGTGCTGCGCAAGCCCCTGCGACCCTTGCGGCTGCGCACGCTGCTGGCCCGGCACCTGGCGACTGACGCCGGGGTGAGTCAGGTGTCGTGCGACACCGTGATGGTCGGCGCGGATGCTGGAACCGTCACGCGAATGTAATCAATGGATTCCATAATTGCCGCTGTCTGGCAATCCGTGATTTCCCCTGAACTTGACCATGATCTGCATGGCTGGACGACGGGGTGATCAAAATGCACCGCTGCCAGGCGCAGACAGAGTGCACGGTTTTTTCATTGCAATACTCCGAGGAGCGGTTGGTGGACCGCTCCTTTTTTTTTGGGTGCGTCGCGAGCGCCGAGTGCATCCATGCCAGCGCGCCAGCGACAACGCCGCGCAGAGCGCGGCGTTGTCGGGATGCTGCGGCGCGGCGACGGGCTGCCGCGCGGCATCAGAAGCGGTGCACCATGCCCACGCCGAAGGTATTGGAGCCCGTGGTGCCGTTGATGGCCTTGCCTTCCTTGTTCAGGCCGCCGTAGCCTGCGTACAGCAGGGTGCGCTTGGACAGTTTGTAGTTGGCAAACAGTTCGATGGCGGTTGCGCCTTCGCGGGTGGCGCTGGGGTTGCTCGTCACGCGGGCCACCTGGGCGCCCACCGTTAGCGCGCCCAGGGGAACGGCCACGCCCAGGCCGAAGCCCTTGCCGGTGGTGCGCGATTCGTCCTGCGTGTACAGGCCGCTCACGATGAACGAGCCGAAGTCATAGCGTGCGCCCAGTGCAAAACCGGTGCGATCGGCGCTGCCTTCGGCCATCTTGCTGGCCACGACGATGCCCAGGTTCAGGGGGCCGCTTTTGTAGCTGGCGGCAAGCTGGTACGAGGTCTTGCGCGTGTCGGCGGCGCCCGCGGCGGGGGCAGTCTTGTTTTCCTTCAGTACCACCGAGGCGCGGGCCTGAAAGCCGCTCATCGTCGGCGAGGTGTACATGAACTGGCTGTTGGCGCGGTTGCCGCCCAGGCTGCCATCGGCTCTCAAGCCCAGGTTTTTCAGGGCCGAGGTGGCGTTGGCCGTGCCGTTCAGATCGAACACGCCCATGGTGTCGCTTTGAGGCGTGGTCCTACGGCCCATGCTGAATTCGCCAAAGCCGCCGCCCATGCCCACGTAGGCTGCGCGGTTCCAGGAGCCGCCTGCGCCGGTTTTGAGGTCGACTTCCTGCTCGAAGTTGAAAATCGCCACCCGGCCACCGCCCAGATCTTCCCGCCCGCGCAGGCCCAGCATGCTGGTTTCCTTGTAGCTGCTGGTCATCTGTGCCTTGCCGCCAAAGGCTTTGCCCAGACCGCCATCGGCGCGGCCATACAGGGTGACGTTGGACTGGGCCGAAGCAATGGTGGCGACGCCGCCCAGCACGGTCAGGGCGATCAGTGATTTTTTCATGGGAGAACTCCAAGGGGTGTTGAGGTGAAACGTGATCGCGTTTCAATACGAGAAACATCGAGAACACCCCTGGATTACGCCTTTCGGATATGACAGCCCTGAAACAACGCCTGGTTTGTATTCAAATAACAACAAAGTGGGGTATGCGCGGCGCAACGTGACGGGCACCGGCCTATGGATGCAGTGCGTTGGCGGCGCGGCGGGTTTGCATTCAGCAAACACCGTGGATCATCAATTTTCGTAGCTGTCCGCGCTGGTTGCATAAGCGATACAGCCATTTTTTATCTAAATTCTCTGGTTGCCAGCGGGTGGCAGCGCCGTGGCTTGCTTGCCTTGGAGCCGCGCCAGCTGTTCGGCGTCCAGCCAGCACCATTGCCCCGGCGCGAGGTCGGCGGGCAGCGCCAGGCCGCCGATGCGCGAGCGGTGCAGCGCCTCCACGCGGTTGCCCACGGCGGCCACCATGCGCTTGACCTGGTGGTATTTGCCCTCGGTCAGGGTGAGAAGCAGGCGGTGTTCGGCCACGGCCTCGCAGGCGGCGGCGCGCACGGGCTGCGGGTCGTCCATCAGCACCACGCCGCTGAGCAGTTGCTCGATCTGCCGTGCCTCCACCGGGTGGCGGGTGGTCACTTCGTAGACCTTGGGCACGTGGTGGCGCGGCGAATTCATGCGGTGGATGAAGGCGCCGTCGTCCGAGAGCAGCAGCAGGCCGGTGGTGTCCTGATCGAGCCGGCCCACCGCCTGCACGCCCTGGGTCTTGCCGGGGGCAGGGCGCTGGCGCAGTGGCGCGGGCAACAGGGTGTAGATGCTGGGCCAGGCGCCTGGGCGCTGGGAGCATTCGGTGCCCGCCGGTTTGTGCAGCATGAGGTAGGCGAGCCTGCGGTAAGGCCACCGTTGGCCTTGCACGGTAAAGTTGAACGCCGGGTCCTCCACCGGGCATTCGGTGGCCGGGTCGTCGCAGGGCAGCCCCTGCATGCTCACCAAGCCCTGCTGAATCAGACCGGCGCAGACGCGGCGGGTACCAAAGCCCTGGGTGAAAAGCAGTTCATCAAGACGCACGGATATTCTTTTCCCTTTCGCCCGGGCTCATGCGGGCGAATCCGTGCCCGCGCTGCGCTGTGCGGCCCCCTGCATCGCGCCGGAGGTCAGCAGTACGCGGCCCGACGCAGTGGGCACGGTCTGTGCCAGCGCAGCCGCGACATCCGCAGCGGCTATGGCCTGCCATTGGCGCGGGATGAGGGGGCGCAGCAGATCGTTCAGGCGTTCGCCCCAGATTTCGCCGCTGCGCGTGTGCTGACCAAGCGCTGCGCGGTCGCCACGCAGCAGCGAGGGGCGGGCAATCACCAGCGCTTCAAAGCCCAGGCCCGCGAGCGCCTGTTCCAACTCGCCCTTGATGCGGTTGTAGAACACCGGCGATGCCGCGTTGGCGCCCATCGCGCTGATCAGGCCCAGGCGGGTGGCGCCCGCGGCGCGGGCGGCGCGGGCCAGTGCCAGATTGGCGTCCACGTCGATGGCGCGCATCGCGGCCTGGCTGCCTGCCACCTTGATGGTGGTGCCCAGCGCCAGGTACATCTCATCGAGTGGCGGCAGCGTGATCGGCACTGAAAAATCGACCGCCAGCATGTGCAGCTTGGGGTGGGTGAAGCCGGGCGCGCGCCGCGCCAGCGCATGCACCGCGGTCACCTCCGGATCACGGCACAGCCCTTGCACCAGCTGGCTGCCGATCAGGCCGGTGGCGCCTGCGACGGCGACGCGGCGGCTACGCGGCTGATCGGATTTCATCGGCATGCCTTTGCATTTGGAATTTGGAATCGGTGCGCGAACTTCAGGCAAACGCCACCTGCCTGGCGAACGGCATTTCGCGCAGCCGCACGCCGGTGGCGGCAAAAATGGCGTTGGCCAGTGCTGCGGGGGCGGGCGGCACGGGAGGTTCGCCCGCGCCGCGGATTTTGTGGCCGTTTTCCAGCCCGCGCACGAAGATCTCCGTGCATTGGTCAAAGCGGCGCATGCCCATGTGTTCGTGGAAATTGCTCTGCTGCGCCTTGCCGTCGGCGTAGGTGATTTCGGCATTCATCGCATGTCCCAGTCCCCAGACCACGCCGCCCTTGACCTGGTTGTCGAAGTTCACCGGATCGACGACCTTGCCCACATCGAGCGCCACCCAGACTTTGTCGACACGCAGGCCCTGGGGTGTTTGGGCGACTTCGACCACCTCGGCGCAGGGCACGCCGAAGGACTCGATGAAGGCCACGCCGCGCCCGCGCCCTTCGCCGGGCCTGGCGCCTTTCCAGTCGCTCATTTCGGCGACGGCTTCCAGCACCTTGCGCGCCACCGGGCCGTTGGCCAGGCGCAGGCGCTCCTGCAGGGGGTCGGCGCCGGCGGCGTGGATCAGCTCGTCCAGAAAGCCATCGGCAAAAAAACCGGCGGAGGATGCACCGACCGAGCGCCAGGAACTCGTCGGCGCCAGCTCGGGCACGCGGTAGGCGCGCATGCGGTAGTGGGGCAGGGCATAGGGCAGATTCCACGCGCCGGCAGGGATTTGCCCGTCGGGCCCGGGCACCTTCTGGCCGAGGCGCCCCATTTGCGAGGCGCTGGAGGAGACGGAGGCGATGTCCAGCGCCATGGCCTGCACCTGGCCGTTGGCGACGGCACCGCGCCCACGCGCCATGGTGATCTGGCGCGGGAAATCATGGGCGAAGTCTTCTTCGCGGCTGAAGGTGAGCTTGATCGGTACGCCCGGCATCTGCCGGGCAATTTCTGCCGCCAGCGTGATCTGCTCGGATTCCAGCCGGTGGCCGAAGCTGCCGCCGCAGTACTGGTTGTGGACATGCACCAATTTCGTGTCCAGGCCGGTGATTTTGGCCACCTTCTCCTGGACGAAGCGCGGCACCTGGCTGCCTGACCAGACATCGGCCTGTTCGGGTGTGTAGCGCACGATGGCCGAGAGCGGCTCCATCGGCGCATGCGCCACATAGGGCGCGCGGTATTCGGCGCTGACGGCATCGCTGCCCAGCGCGGATTCGGCATCACCGTCGTTGCGCCAGACCTTGTCCAGCCGCTCGGTGGTGAAGGAATCCGCCACGGCCTTCCAGTGTTCGGCCTGCTCCGCCGGGTAGGGCGCGGGACCCCATTCGCAGGTGATGGCGTTCACTGCCCGGAAGGCGCGCCAGGTGTTGTCCGCCACCACGGCCACGCCGCCCGCCACGGGCATGATCTTCTTCACGCCGCGCAGGCCTTCGGCCGCCTTGGCGTCAAAGCCCACCAGCGCGCCGCCCTGGCGCGGGTTGACCTTGACGGCGGCATGCAGCATGCCATCCATGCGCAGGTCTATGCCGTAGCGCAGCGCGCCAGTGGATTTGGGCGCCATATCCAGCCGCGGCATGGGCTTGCCGATCAGACGCCACTGGCTGGGGTCGCGCAGGGCGACCTGCTGCACCGGCTTTTCCGATGCGGCGGATGCTGCCAGTTCGGTATAGGGCAGGCGTTTTCCATCGGGCAGCACGACGGCGCCCTTGTCCGTCCTGAGCTGGTCCACGGGCACGCCCGACTGCTGCGATGCGGCGCGCTTGAGCGTCTCGCGCGCCACCGCGCCGGCATGGCGCAGCTTGACGAAGCTGTCCGTCACGGTGCTGGAGCCGCCCGTCATCTGCACGCCCATGACCTTGAACAGCGCGCCCATGGTGGAACGCATGGCTTCGGCCGGAAAACTCTCGTCGGTCGAGAGAAACGGCACCTGCTCTTCGGCCAGCGCGCTGTTGTAGTAGGCGGCGCTGGGTGCACCGGGGTCCGCCACGAAATCGAACTGCCCCCAGTCCAGATCCAGCTCTTCGGCGATCAGCGCGGCCTGGACCGAGCGCACGCCCTGGCCCACGTCGGCATGCGGCGCGATCAGCGTGATGCCGTTGGCGTCGATCTTCACCCAGGGATTGAAAACGGCCTGTCCAGGCTTCGAAGTGGCGTCCAGCGGGTTGGCCGGCGTCTTGCGCACCAGCCAGGTGCCGAACGCGACGCCGCCGGCAAGACCAACGGAGCCGATGAGAAAGCCGCGGCGAGCGATGGTGGCGATGCGGCTCATCGCGCGGCCTCCAGCAGCTTGGCGGCGGCATGCACCGCCTCGCGGATGCGCGGGTAGGTGCCGCAGCGGCACAGATTGGCCGAAAGCCCGGCGTCAATGTCTGCGTCCGTGGGCGCAGGGTGCCCGGCGAGGAAGGCCGCCGCCGTCATGATCTGCCCTGGCTGGCAGTAGCCGCACTGCGCCACCTGATGCGTGATCCAGGCCTGCTGCACGGCGTGCAGGGCGCCGGCGGGAGCCAGCCCTTCAATCGTGGTGACGGCGCCTTTGACATCACCCACGGGCAGCGAGCAGGAGCGCACTGCCGCGCCATCCACGTGCACGGTGCAGGCGCCGCAGACGCCGATGCCGCAACCGAATTTGGGCCCGGTGATGCCGAGTTCGTCGCGCAGCACCCAGAGCAGCGGCATTTCGGGTTCGATATTCAGCGTATGGGGCTGGCCGTTGATGGTCAGTTGCATGAGGACCTCGTCAAAAGAAGAGTTGCCGGGCGGGGTGGCGCGTACCGCCCGGTGTTGAGGCGCTGTCCATATGAAGCGCGTGTTCTCGATACGATACCCGTATGTCTGCACTCCATGTTACTTGGAATGCGCCTTTGTCATTTGCCTGCGCTTCGTGGAATCTTTCGTCACGCGGGGATATCATTCTTGCCGCTTTCCCAGTTATGTAAAGTGCGCCCGGTCACATGAAAGTTTTTCGCGCAGACGGCCCGATCCCAGCCAAGGTTCAGACGCATGAACCTAAAGCGCTCGCCAAGCTGGACGCGGCTGTCGGGGTCAAACCGGCGCAGGCCGCGCTGCTGGCGCACTTGATACAATGTATATTATGTAAAGTCAAAATTGCACGATCAGCAAAGCGTGCTTTTGTCAAGCATAGTGACATACATCGATTGACATGTGCGATTGTTTAGGCTAGCCCATGTTCAAGCTACCTAAACATGTCCCGAGCGTGCGCCTGATGATCGGCGATATCCCTCTTCCCGATGCGCAGCTAGCTGCGCATCTGGGCATCACGCTGCCGACACTCAGACGCTACGCGAGCCAGGACAAGGCGCCGCGCGCGGTTTGTCTTGCGCTGTTCTGGATCACGCGCTGGGGCGCTTCAACCATCGATTGCGAGACTGCAAACGCGCTGATGTGGCAGCGTGGCCTGGCCGACAGTCTGAGTCGTGAGAATGCCGAGCTGCGCGCCTACGTGGCCGAGCTTGAATGCCCATCGGAGCGCCGAGCAGCTAACGCAGGACGGTTTGCACCAGAGACGCCCAAGCGCCGACACCGCGCCAATTGCAACGGGAACGAGATTATCCAAGCGCTGACATGGGGTTTGTCACCCCATACCCCGACCCCACCGTTCCGACACAAGGTCTCCACTCTCGGGACCCCATGCTGTAATCAGTAAGCGAATGGTGTAGGGACCGTGCTACTGATTTCACGACGGAGTAAACTAGAAACCATGGAAAACGTCGAAAACCTGTTACTTGAGCACCTGAAGCGCTTCCAAGCCAGCCAGGACCGCATAGAACGGAAGCTAGAGGAAGTCATTACCCGAACCGGACATATCGAGATCGGGCTAGCGGGACTGCGCCGCGACTTGGCTCACGCCGACGAAGGAACCGCCGGAACAGGCGTGCGCGTGGACCGGCTGACCGAACGGATCGAGCGCATCGAACGCCGACTAGAAATAGAAGGCTGAAACAGGACCCGCCAAGAAGAAACCGCCCTATGGCGGTTTTTTTAATTAGCGCAGAGCACCGCGCACCTGAGCATTGCGCGCAGCAAGACCTTGATTTTCGTAGGCGTAGAGCGGCTGCGATTCGCGCGGAATGGCAACCGGAACGGGTATCGACGTGGGCACCTGCTCGGGCATCTTGTCACGCGCAGACGTGGTGGCGCGCTCGTGAGACATGGTCTGCTGTTCGCGCTGCTGCGGCTGCTGCCAGTCGACAAAGTAGCCCTGCGCGACTATCTGCATGCAGACCTGGCCAGAGACCTGCAGCAGGGTCGCTTGCTGGCTGTAGCACTTGCAGGTTTTGCCCATGTGGACGCAGGCAGCTGGGTATGGTGCAACAGCCGGTTTGACCACGTCGTCATAGGCCGGAGCCGTGTGAGGGAAGTCGCGCAATCTTGGCTTGCGGGCTTCGACGTATTCATCTGCCGTCAACGGCGCATTGCGGTATCCGCCACCGCCCGCCTGCAGCTGCGGAACGCCGGCTTCGGATTCGCCAGGTGCAACGACTTCAACGCCTTTTGTCGCGTTGGTGTAGACGGTCTTGACGCCGAAGTAAAGCAACGTCGGCACCAGAACTACCCCCGCAACGACCATGTATAGGGCCTTGGGTATCTTGCGCTTGCCAGTGTGCAGCTGGGCACTGTTGTACCAGGCATAGACCTCTTTGGGGAAGGGCCGCATTGAGACCGTGCCACGAGCGCCCGCGCCAGGCTTTTCGCACGTCATATCCGGGCTGCCAAACGTGATGACCGATACCACGTTTGCGCCGAATGCGCGTTTCAGGTGTCGGTGCCAACTTGGCTTGTCGATCAGGCGCCGGATGAAGGTATCGAGAAGGGATGGATGCGGGCAGATCATCCAGAAGTCGAAACCACGACGGCGCCGATGCTGGGCAACCGCGTTGACGTAATCAGGCACGTCAGCGCCGCCGCGTCTGAGAGGAAATTCGTTCTGGCACTCGTCCATGATGCAGATCGACCCATCGGGCAGGTCCTGCCACTTCTTTGGATCGAACTCTTTCCAGCCGAATTCAGCCGCCGTTTCCGGGTTCATATCGAACCCGTGATAGTAGACCGGGCGATTTTCCTTCAACTGCTGCTCACGGACATCCTTGAGGGTCAGCAGTGTTTTGCCGGAGCCGTTGGCGCCAGTCGTGAGATAGATCATTTGAGCACCCAGCGCTTGAAGGAATCGCCGCTCAGACCGTTGATGACGGCACGAGCTGCCATGGCACTCGTAATGATGTTGACGCAGACGCCGACCTTGAGGTAACCGATCAGAGAGAGCGCGTCAGCGGGCAGACTGCCAAGCGCCGATATGGCGGCATCCTTGGCCCAGCCCATGGAGGCATCCATGCCCGAATAGGTCACAACGCCGATGCCGAGCGCAATCAAGACGCGGCCGGCGAGTGTGCCAACCAGATTAATGAGCACGCCGCCTATGGCAGCAATAAATACAGGCATGATCAACCCCGCATGATGATTCGAGCGGCAAGCAGCATTGCGACCGCGACAAGGATATTGCCAAGCATCGCCAGATATGGGCAAAGCATAGAGAAAGGCAATGTTGCCGTCTTACCCATGATCGTGACGTTCACATCAGCAATACAGGAGCCGCCGCCGATGGCATCAGATGAATCAATGCGGCCAGTGACATCAACGGATTCGTTACCGGGTAAGTCAGTTGTCCGATTGCCCTCTTTGCCCTTTTCTTTCGTATATAACTTTGATTCGTCAGTCGGAAAGTCATAAAGCCTGCAATTACGCCAATGCTGCTCATAGGAAAGAGCGCACAACAACGCATCACCAGAGCAAGTAAATCCAGTCGTGCAGGAGCCGCCAAAGGCACCCTCACCGCCTTTACCATTGCCACCACTGCCGCCAGTCCCACCAGTTCCACCAGTACCACCCGAAGGAGGTTCAGCGGGAACAAGAGGAACGCACTCAACGTTTACCTTGATGTAACCAGCTTCGCATTTACCATCGTTATCAGGTGGTTTAGGCAAGGTGCTGTAGCACTTGTCATCACGTTTAACCGTGCCAGCAGGACATTCACCTGATCCGACATCAGGTGCAGTACCAGTCGGAGGCTCAACACCTGGCAGATAACCATAATCAGGGTCATTTCCCCTACCCGGATGACTGTCGGAATCAGACCCGCCGGTTTTATTTCCACCAGTGCCGCCGCCACCAGAACCAGTACCCGGTTCACCAGTGCCAGGGTTACCAGTATCACCAGTGTCACCAGTCCCACCAGTACCGCCAGTACCGCCAGTACCGCCAGTATCGCCATGATCACTGTCACCACCAGACCCCGGGTTACCAGTTTCGCCGCTACCGCCATCCCCCGAACCGCCACCAACGCAATTCATGCCAAGGCCAACGGCAACCCCTGAATAGCCTCCCTGCTGAACGCCATCCCCATCAGTCCAACTAAGACTAAATGCTGTTCTTATACGAGCAAAACAAAATTGACCTATATCGTAATCATATTCACAACGATATCCGACATATTCATCAGAAGGCGTATCGAAAACGCCATAATCCTTGCCTTTTTGGCAACTTGATTTTTTGCACTGGCCGTTCCATCTTTGTTGACCAGGTGGACAATCAGGATCTTTGACGCACAAGCCATTAACCCGAGTTTCATCAGGATTGCAATTGTCAGGGACGCATGCACCGCCCTCTTCGTGCTGGCCTTCGGGGCAGGGATTTATCTTGCGGCAAATGCCATCAGGATGACGTTCTTCGTTTGCTTCGCATTTAGGGACACACTGACCGCCGACAATCTCATGAGAAGAAGGACATCCGCCACAATCCCCGGGTTCACCTAAAGAATACAACGTACCATTGGGACAATAATAACCGATCCAATATGGCATATATATATCTGGAGAAGGATGATCAACGTTTTTTTCAAGGGCGAGATAATAAAAGGAAGAAGGATATTGAGAACTCCTAATGGCCCTGCAATCATCCATAAGATTTTGCTCAGTAACTTTATATGAACCACAACCCGCCGTTATAGGAGGGGACGCATAAGAAACACCGCTTAAAGCAGAGAACAAAAAAATAAAAGTGATCAGGCGGTAAATATAAGCCATGCCGCCCCCAATACTGCAACCATCAAGAATATTCCCATGATTCCCCCTTTTGCATTAGGTTTGCCCAATGCAAAAGGCCCTGCCCGAAGGCAAGGCCACGGCTTTACGCCAGAGCGCCGCGCACCCAGCGGAAAGCCTTGATGGAGACGAACAGAACCAGCACGGCACCACCGATAAGGCCAACAGGCGTTGCCTGCGCAGCAATATCAGACACGACGCCGGACACGTCGATTGCATCAGCGCGAGCGGCTACCGCACCAGTAAGAGCGAGAGCGCCAATACCGTAGCGAGCGAAACGATTGCGAAATTGATTCATGGTTAGTCCTCTTTAGTTAATGAATCGCCGCCAGAATTGAGTGTCCGAATCAGCATGCGTATGCTGAATCCGACCACCCACACCAGCAGGACGGCACTGCTGATACTTGCTGCGTCAGCCGTGCTCATATTTAGTACGGGCAACGCGAATTCATGTATGACTGTCACCGTGCAATCGGTGGCGCATTGGATAATTTGCGGGTCCATTACGCGTTACCAATTGCCCGATGCAGGCATTCAAGATCGACCACCACGGCCCGATAAATCAGGTCGCAATGGTCTTCAATCAATTGGGCGCACGTCTCCAGGTCATCAACCGGACAGGCTTCGGAGAGAAGCAGCACCCAGCAAGGCTGCCCATCCTCATAGCTGGGCGCCAAGAAACTGCCCATGGTCGACGATTGGATGACATAGGCCATCACGCCGCCTTTTTGACTTCCAGCGGCTTGATATCAACCAGCATCAAGCGCGTACCATCTTGTGCAGCTGCCGCCATTTCGAAGGTCGCGACGGCTTTCAATGGCAGGGACGCGCCCAGGTGCGCCCATTTGTCGAACTCGCCCGCGTCCTGAATCTTGAACGGACGGGTTGCGCGGCCAATGGAGCGGCCCGCGCTGTTTTCAGACAAGTCCACTTCGCAATGGAACGTGGTGGAACTGAAATCACGGCCTTCAATGGTTCCCTTGGATTCCTTGACGCCGTGAACGATGACTTCGGACTTGAATTGCATTGCTTTTCCTTTTTTGGTCAGTGTTTAAGCCGCCAATGGAGAATGACCAATTCCCCGGGCCATTGAAACTCGTCCATAACTTGAGCTGTATGCGCGTTGGACTTCATCGCGGGCAAATCTGCGAAGGCGACCTGGCAGGTTCAGGCCGGTTACCAGCTCAAGAAACTTGTTTTCTTTGAGGTGCTGAAAAGCGAGTGCTAGCGATGGCGCAGCAACGTTTTTGAGCCAGCGCAGATTGCGGGTTACTTCGGCTTCAACGGTTTCATCCGCAAGCCGCTTTTCCGTTGGCACGGGTTCAGGCACTGCAACGGCTTCGGCTTCGCGCAGCAAGACTTCATGCCAGTCACTGGCGCCAGCGAAGAAGTCAGCCGGACGCGTGAGCATTTCAATGGGCAGGTGGCGCAGCTTGTTGCCGTAGCGCAGCTCAGCACGTATCCAGCCGGTGGCATCTTTTTCGCCGAAAAGCTGGGCGCCTTTTTCGTAGACATTGGTTTGCTTGCCCGCCTCTTTGCTGCCGATGTAGAAGCTGCGTCCCTTGCGGCCACCCTCGCACCAGTCTCCGACCATGTTGCACTTGGGGCGCTTGCCGCCCACGTCGCAGAGACCGGCTTCGTAGTCCGCCTTGACCCGTTCGACACCGCCCGAGAAGCCATCGAAGAAGTCAAGGGCCAGGTCTACGCGCGTCAGCTTGCCGTCGCAGCCCTCTACAACGAAGGCGAGCGCCTCACGCCATCCCGCATCGGCAAAGGTGCATGCGCTGCCGTAGATGTTGACGTGAAGGGTTTGCGACTGGGCCTGCTGGCGTGGACTGTCGCCGGATGCCAGGAAGCCGATCCATGCGACTTCTTGACCTTCACGCTCAATGCTGATTCGATAGCGGTAAAAGTCGTGGCCCTTGCGTATTTCAGGGTTGACGATAAAGGCATGGCCGAGGCAGCCCGCAACGCTTTGCGCCATGGTCCGGGCTTGCGCGGCAGGCAGGTAATCGGCGTCGGGGAACTGATGCAGCAGGCGAAGGAAGCGAGCAAAGGCGCGCTGTTCTTCGGTGCCGTTTTCCTGTTCGTATTGCGATAGCTGGTCTACGTCACTGTTTCGGCCCTTGGGTTCAAGAAGAGCCGGGTCAGGTGCAGGAGCGTTTCGAAGAAGGCAGGTAAAGCGCACCCAGTCAACATGCACAGGCTGCTTCGACTGGCGACGTTCTGCGACGAGGCGGGCTTTGACTTCGTTGCCGTCGAGAACAAGCGCGCAGGTCTGGGAATGGCGCTTGAGGATGGAGCCAGATGGACGGGTCATTGCTGGCCTCTTTTCTGCAATTCGGTTTTGACAAGATCGCCGAAGTAGGCGCGTTGCCCAGCGCTGCGCCCAGTACCGTCCATGCGCTGGACTTGACCGCCAGACTGAAGCATTGCTGCAACCTCCAGCGGACGGCAGGCACTCGCCAGGTCAACAAGGAACCGAGCAAATTCCAACGGGGTACGCTCCCGCTCCGCTTTGCCCATAGACGTAATCCGGCCAGGCGCAGGCACGTCGGGTAGCTGCGACAGATCAGGCACCGGTCCGAAGAAATAAATGCAAGTCGCTTTGGGCGCACGGTGACCAAACCAACTCTGTTTGAGCGGCAGCAAAACACCGCCGAACTGATCGCGGACGCCGAACGAGGCACATCCGACCGCCGCCCAAAGCCGCGACGAATAGGGGTGCTCAACTACGCCGCCCCATTTGCGAGCCATGGCAACGGCCCATAAAGCTAACTCCCTTTCTCCCGGGCGAGGTTTGGCAAAGTGCGCGAGCTGGCCCCATGACCGACAAGGCGGATGAAAGACGCCAGGGCACCCGCCTTGCCAGGTCAGAGCGTCACGGTCAATGTCGTAGCAGTCACAGCCCAGCTCAAAATAGTGGCTGTCGCGCCGGACGAACAGGGCCGCAACTTTCGGGGTATGCGTCATTCGATGTTCTCCCCGTGATTACCATGGGGGAGGGCTGGCGCCCCGTCGCGCGCCGCGCCGGTCGCGGCAAGCCTTGCGACTTGCGCCGCGCGCTGGCGTTGCGCCAGTACGGCCCGGAGGTTGTCCAACGTGAGGAAATCGGAGACGGACAGCCAGACATCCCGGTTTCGTTCAAGAGGAGAGGAAACATGAACCGAAAGATCATCGCCACCTTGTTCGCTTTGGCTTGCACCACTGCGGCAGGGCAACAGGTCTACCGTTGCGACGTGAACGGGCAGACGGTCTACACCGACGCACCTTGCATCGGTGCGCAACGCATCGACGCGACCCCGAGCCAAGGGTTTGACACCTACACCGGCAAGAGCCGCAAGGGGAAGGAAGCGAGCAAGGAATATCTCAGGAGACTGCAAACTGAAATCACGCGCCCGACTCACGGAATGACCTACGAGCAGCTGAAGCCGCGATACGAGAGAGCGGAACGTCACTTGACGCCCAAGGAGCACGCGGAATGCGAACTTCTGGATCAGACGATGGCAACGCTTGAAAGCACGGAAAGGGACGCGAAAGGCGATGCGCTCAAATCCACGCAGAAACGCTTGTTCAACCAGAGAAAGCGATATCGGGAATTGAAGTGCTGAAAAGGTGCGCCCCCGCTGCTGCGCGGGTTGAGCCGACATGCTCACCGCGTCGCCCGAGGACGATGAGGCAGCAGGGACGCGTATGAGGGATGAGGGAAAGCGTTGCATGTCGGCTCCTTGATGGAGCGCGACTTTAGTCAACTTGCATTCAACATGTCAACTGTAATTCAACGTTTACAGTCAAATGACCTTTAACTACACTCAGGCACCAAACCAAATCCGACAGAAAGGCAACACATGAAAGCTATCGAATGGCTCGAAAAAGTGAAGACCGAGCGCGGAATACAGAGCGATTACGCACTAGCAAAACAAATAGGTCTCACACGTGCTGCAGTCAGCAAACACAGAACGACAGCAAGCACGCTAGACGAAAAAGCTAGCATTGCTGTAGCTGAAGCGCTAGGAATAGCGCCCGCTGGCGTGATTCTTGATCAGATGGCAGAACGCGTAAAATCGGCCAGCGTGCGCACTACCCTGCTGGATCAAGCAAGGCGCCTTTGTATATTATGTTAAGTTAATTTGAAATGAGCGGCACGAAGCTTCAGTCAACGGCCCTTGATGACATACTGGCCACGGAGTGCACGCTGCCCAGTCTGCCGCGCGTGCTTGCGCTGCTGACGACGGAGCTCGCGCAAGCAGAGCCCAACTTGAGGCGCGTGAACCGCTGGTTCTGCGGCGATCCTGTATTGGCCGCACGTTTGCTGCAAGAGGCGAATGCGCAGCCGCACCCGCTCTCGGGCAAGGTGGGCAGCATTGCGGAAGCCATGGTTCTGCTGGATACCGCGCAGCTGCGGCTTTTTGCATCGCAGGCCTTTCTCGGCACCACATCAGGGTCCGTGCCGGGTGTGAATCTCCAGCATTTCTGGCGCTACAGCGTCAACACCGCACGGATCATGCGGTCGTTGGCTGGTGTCATCGGGCGCAACCAGGCGCTGGCCTACGCAACAGGTCTGCTGCACGGCTTGGGGGAACTGGTTCTGCATCTGCGCGATCCTGAGGGTTGCCGGGCTGTCGCAACTGTTGCGGGTCCTTTGGACCTTCGCCGTGCCAAGGCGGAGCGGCGCGCCTGGGGTTACGACTACGCCGCCGTCAGTGCTGCCATGGCGCGCCAATGGCGGTTCCCGGCGGAATTCGTCGATACCCTGAGCAGCCACAGCGCCCCTTTTGACGGCGAGACCTACGAACCGCTGGCGGCGGTGCTTCATCTGGCTTCATGGCGGGCGCGGGCGCGCGAGGCTGGCCTGAGCCAGCGCGAGCTGGCCGCCTCCTTCCCAGGAGAAGTCGGCGTGGTGCTGGAAATGGATATGGATACGGTGCTGCAGCAAGACCCCATTGACTGGAAGGCGCAGCCCAATGCGGGCGAATACGTCTGACTGCCCGCGAGTGCCGTACGATGCTTCTGCGCCTGTCTGAGCTGAAACTTCCGCTGGGCCACGCGGACGGCGATCTGGCGCACCTTGCTGCCCGGGTGCTCGGTCAGCCACCAGAGGCCGTGGCGCACGTGGAGGTTTTCAAGCGCAGTTTCGACGCGCGCAAGGCCGAGCTGCAGGTGGTCTACATCACTGACGTGCGGCTGCAAGATCCGGCGCAGGCCCCAGAACTGTTGCGCCGCCATGCGAACAATCCGCATATCCAGGCAACACCCGACATGCGCTACCAGATGCCGGTGACAGCCGCCGTCACTGCGCCCCGCCCTGTCGTCGTCGGCTTTGGTCCTTGCGGGATTTTTGCGGCACTGCTGCTGGCGCAGATGGGCTTCAAACCTCTGGTGCTGGAACGCGGCAAGGCGGTGCGCGAGCGCACGCAGGACACCTGGGGGCTGTGGCGCAGGAAGCAGTTGAATCCGGAATCCAACGTGCAATTCGGCGAAGGCGGCGCCGGCACCTTCAGCGACGGCAAGCTCTACAGCCAGATCAAGGATCCGCGCTTCCTTGGCCGCAAGGTGATGCGGGAGCTGGTGGATGCCGGCGCGCCGCCGGAAATCCTGCAGATCGCGCATCCGCATATCGGCACCTTCAAGCTCGTCAAGGTCGTGGAGAACATCCGCGCCCGGATCATTGCGCTGGGTGGTGAAATCCGCTTTGAACAGAAAGTGACCGACGTTTTGATCGATGGCGGGCATCTGCGCGGGCTCATGGTGCTGGACCAGCGCAGCGGGCGCACCTGCGAACTTCGCGCTGACCATGCCATCCTGGCTCTGGGCCACAGCGCGCGCGACACCTTCGAGGTGCTGCACGCACGCGGCGTCCATGTCGAAGCCAAGCCGTTTTCCATCGGCTTTCGCATCGAGCACCCACAGGGTGTCATTGATCGGGCCCGCTGGGGCAGACATGCCGGCCACCCGCTGCTGGGCGCAGCCGACTATCGGCTGGTGCACCACGTCACCGGCGGCGCGGGCAGCGGCCGCGCGGTGTACAGCTTCTGCATGTGCCCTGGCGGCACCGTGGTCGCGGCCACCAGTGAACCGGGCCGGGTCGCCACCAACGGCATGAGCCAGTATTCGCGCAACGAGCGCAACGCCAATGCGGCCATCGTCGTGGGCATCACACCGGATGACTTTCCCAGGCACGCGGGTGGGCGCCCTCATCCCCTGGCCGGCATCCAGTTGCAGCGCGAGCTCGAATCGCAGGCCTTTGTGCTCGGCGGTGGTGATTACCGCGCCCCGGCACAGCTGGTGGGCGACTTCATTGCAGGGCGCGCCTCCACCGCGCTGGGCGGCGTGCAGCCGTCCTACCAACCCGGCGTCGTACCCGGCGATCTCGGCCCTGCCCTGCCGGGCTACGCCATCGCCGCGCTGCGCGAAGCGCTGCCGGCTTTTGGCCGCAAGCTCAAGGGCTTTGACATGCACGATGCCGTTCTGACGGGGGTGGAAACGCGCACATCGTCACCGGTACGCATCACGCGCGGCGAGGATTTTCAGAGCGTGAATGTGCGCGGCCTGTACCCGGCAGGTGAAGGCGCGGGCTACGCGGGCGGCATACTTTCCGCAGGGGTGGATGGCATCAAGGCAGCAGAAGCCCTGGCACACATGCTGTCGGCGTGACGGCCGACAGCCAGGGGCACGGCGAAGCAGTCTGGTGTCGGCCACGCGAAGTGGCGCAGGCCTGTTGCACATCCGGTTGGCTCGGCGCATATTCTGGCGGGTGGGCCTTGAAGGTCCAGCCACCTCCAGGAGTGCGTGATGACCAAGGAAAAACAGGCGCCGGAAACCCGCGGCGTCACGGTGCAGCCTCTGGCCAGCCTCGACCTGAGCGGCGAGATCACTGGCATGGCTGGTCGCCAGTTGCGCATGCGCAAGATCACCATCGCACCCGGCGGCGTCTTCGGTCCAGAACACAGCCATGTGGATCGACCGGGCATGGTCTTCATCCTGCGAGGCAGCATCACAGACCACCGCAACGGCATCGCCACCGACTACGGCCCGGGCCTGGGCTGGCCCGAGGATCACACCACCGTGCACTGGCTGGAAAACCGCGGAACGGAAACTGCGGTGGAGATTTCGGTCGATATCGTGCGGGTCGGGTGAGGCGTATCCACAAAGAAAAGCCCGGATTGCTGCCAATCCGGGCTCCGGGGTTCGTCAGCCAGGCCCGCGGTGACTATTTCTTCTGCGGCGGCACATCCGTGCACGAGCCATGCGCCACCTCGGCCGCCATGCCAATGCTTTCGCCCAGCGTGGGGTGCGGGTGGATGGTCTTGCCGATGTCCACGGCGTCGGCACCCATCTCGATGGCCAGGGCGATCTCGCCGATCATGTCGCCGGCGTGCGTGCCGACGATGCCGCCGCCCAGGATGCGGCCGTGGCCGTGCGCCTCGGGGCTGTCGTCGAACAGCAGCTTGGTGAAGCCCTCGTCGCGGCCGTTGGCGATGGCCCGGCCGGACGCGGCCCAGGGGAACAGGCCCTTCTTGACCTTGATGCCCTGTGCCTTGGCCTGGTCTTCGGTCAGGCCCACCCAGGCGACCTCGGGGTCGGTGTAGGCAACGCTGGGGATCACGCGGGCGTTGAAGGCGGCGGCTGCCAGTTCCTTGTTACCCTGCAGCTCGCCGGCGATGACCTCGGCCGCCACATGCGCCTCGTGCACCGCCTTGTGCGCCAGCATGGGCTGGCCGACGATGTCGCCGATGGCGAAGATATGCGGCACGTTGGTGCGCATCTGGATGTTGACGTCGATGAAGCCGCGATCCGTCACCGCCACGCCGGCCTTGTCCGCGCCGATCTTCTTGCCATTGGGCGAGCGGCCCACGGCCTGCAGCACCAGGTCATAGGTCTGGGGCTCGGGCACCGTCACGCCGTCCTTGGCGGGGGCGAACGACACCTTGATGCCCTCGGGCGTGGCCTCGGCCGCCACGGTCTTGGTGTTGACCATGATGTTGTCGAAGCGCGGCGCGTTCATCTTCTGCCAGACCTTGACCAGGTCGCGGTCGGCGCCCTGCATCAGGCCGTCGAGCATTTCCACCACGTCCAGGCGTGCGCCCAGCGTGGAGTACACCGTACCCATTTCCAGGCCGATGATGCCGCCGCCCAGGATCAGCATGCGCTTGGGCACGCCGGCCAGTTCCAGCGCGCCGGTCGAATCGACCACGCGCGGGTCATCCGGCATGAAGGGCAGGCGCACGGCCTGGCTGCCGGCGGCGATGATGGCGTTCTTGAACTGCACCACCTTCTTGGCGCCGGTCTTGTCCTGGCCGCTGCCGGTGGTTTCCTCGACCTCCAGGTGGTGGCTGCCAACGAAGTTGCCATAGCCGCGCACGATCGTCACCTTGCGCATCTTGGCCATCTGGCCCAGGCCGCCGGTGAGCTTGGAGATGACTTTTTCCTTGTGGCCGCGCAGCTGATCGATATTGACCTCGGGAGCGGCGAACTTCACACCCGCCATTTCCAGGTGCTTGACCTCGTCCATCACCGCAGCGACGTGCAGCAGTGCCTTGGAGGGGATGCAGCCCACGTTCAGGCAGACGCCGCCCAGCGTTTTGTAGCGCTCGACCAGCACCACCTTCAGGCCCAGGTCGGCGGCGCGGAAGGCGGCGGAGTAGCCGCCAGGGCCGCCGCCGAGAACGAGCACGTCGCAGTCGAAATCGGCTGCTCCACCGTAGCTGGATGCTACAGGTGAAGGAGCTATCGGCGCTTGATTGGCGGGCGTTGGAGCCTGTTTTTGCTCGGCAATCTGAGTCGGCGCCGCGGCATCGGAAGTTTCCAGCGCCAGCAGCACGCTGCCCTCCCCCACTTTGTCGCCCAGCTTGACCTTGAGCTCCTTGACCACGCCGCCGTGGCTGGCGGGAATCTCCATCGACGCCTTGTCCGATTCGACGGTGACCAGGCTCTGCTCGGGGCGGATGGTGTCGCCCACCGCCACCAGCACCTCGATCACCGCCACGTCCTTGAAGTCGCCGATGTCCGGCACCTTGATGTCCATCACTGCCATGTCAGCTCCCCTTCACAGCAGGATGCGGCGGTAATCCGCCAGCACCTGGCCCAGATAGGCGTTGAAGCGCGCGGCCGCCGCGCCGTCGATCACGCGGTGGTCATACGACAGCGAGAGCGGCAGCGTGAGGCGCGGAACGAATTTTTCCTTGTCCTCGTTCCACACCGGCTTCATGGCGGAGCGCGACAGGCCGAGGATCGCCACTTCCGGCGCGTTGATGATGGGCGTGAAGTGCGTGCCGCCTATGCCGCCGAGCGACGAGATGGAGAAGCAGCCGCCCTGCATGTCCGCCGCGCCGAGCTTGCCGTCGCGTGCCTTCTTCGCCAGTTCGCTCATCTCGGCGCTGATCTGCAGAATACCTTTCCTGTCCGCGTCCTTGAGCACCGGCACCATCAGCCCATTGGGCGTGTCGGCGGCAAAGCCGATGTGGTAATACTGCTTGTAGACGAGGTTGTCGCCATCCAGGCTGGTGTTGAACTCGGGGAATTTCTTGAGCGCCGCCACCACCGCCTTGATGACGAAGGCGAGCATGGTCACCTTGACGGGGCTCTTGGCCTTCTCGCTTTCCTTGTTGGTCTGCACGCGGAAGGCTTCGAGTTCGGTGATGTCCGCTTCGTCGTTGTTGGTGACGTGCGGGATCATCACCCAGTTGCGCGCGAGGTTGGCGCCGCTGATCTTCTTGATGCGCGACAGCGGCTTGGCCTCGACGGCGCCGAACTTGGCGAAGTCCACCTTGGGCCAGGGCAGCAGATCCAGGCCCACGCCGGAGCCGCCCGCCGGGGCGCGCGCAGCCTGTGCCTGGGTCTGCACGCTGCCCGCCATCACGGAACGGGTGAAGGACTGGACATCCTCGGGCGTGATGCGCCCCTTGGGGCCCGTGCCCTTGACCTCGGTGAGTGGCACGCCGAATTCGCGCGCCAGCTTGCGTACCGAGGGGCTGGCATGCGGTAGCCCGAGCAGGGAGCCGCCAGGCTGGTGCGGCGGTGCGCTTGCCGCGGGAGCGAGGGCCGGGACTGCCGCGGCCGCAGCCGCGACCGGTGCCGGCGTCGTGGGGGCTGGCGCAGGTGCCGGTGCCGAAGCTGCGGCAGGCGCCGCCGCGCCCTCCAGCACAACCACCAGGTCGCCTGCATTGATCTTGTCGCCGAGCTTGACCTTGAGCTCCTTGACGATGCCGGCGGCGCTGGAGGGAATCTCCATCGACGCCTTGTCGGATTCGACCGTAAACAGCGATTGCTCCGCCTTGACCGAATCACCCACGGCAACGAGCAGCTCGATCACGGCGACATCCTTGAAATCGCCGATATCGGGCACGCGCACTTCGATGCGCCCGCTGGCGGCAGGCGCCGCCGCTGCGGGCGCCGATGCCTGCGCTACAGGAGCAGGAGCTGGCTGCGCAGGCGTGGCGGGTGCTGGAGCCGGATTCAATGCTGAATCCGCCGTCTCGACGATCAGCACCACCGAGCCCTCGCTGATCTTGTCGCCCAGCTTGACCTTGAGCTCCTTGACGATGCCGGTCTCGGTCGATGGAATTTCCATCGACGCCTTGTCCGACTCGACGGTGATCAGACTCTGCTCCGCCTGGATGGCTTCGCCGGGCTGCACCAGCAGCTCGATCACGCCGACCTCTGAAAAATCGCCGATATCGGGGACTTTGACTTCCTTGAGTGCCATGGCCAGGTCCCTCCTTCAGGCGTGCAGCGGGTTGATCTTCTCGGTCTTGATCGCGTACTTGCTGATCGCCTCCGAAACTTTGGCGCGGTCGATCGCACCCTCGTCGGCCAGCGCGCTCAATGCGGCCAGCACGATGTAGTGGCGGTCGATTTCGAAGTGCTCGCGCAGGCGGAAGCGGAAGTCGCTGCGGCCGAAGCCGTCGGTGCCCAGCACCGTGAAGCTGCGGCCCTTGGGCAGGTGCGGGCGAATCTGCTCCGGGTAGGCCCGGACCCAGTCGGTGGACGCGATCACCGGCCCCGCATGCGCGGCCAGCTGCTGCGCGACGAAGGAGGCGCGCGGCGCCTCGCCCGGATGCAGCAGGTTCCAGCGCTCGGCATCCACGCCCTCGCGGCCCAGTTCGGTAAAGCTCGGGCAGCTCCATACGTCGGCCTGCACGCCCCAATCGGCTGCAAGGAGCTTTTGCGCCTCCAGCGACTCGCGCAGGATGGTGCCGCTGCCCAGCAGCTGCACGCGCTTTTGCCCTTCGGCGCCCGGCTGGCACAGGTACATGCCCTTGATGATCTGCTCTTCCGTGCCGGGCTTGAGGCCGGGCATGGCGTAGTTCTCGTTGTGGATGGTGATGTAGTAGTAGACGTCTTCCTGCTTCTCGACCATGCGCTTGAGGCCGTGGTGCATGATCACGCCGACTTCGTGCGCGAACGACGGGTCGTAGCTGATGCAGGACGGCACCACGGCCGCATGCATCTGGCTCTGGCCGTCGCCGTGCTGCAGGCCCTCGCCGTTGAGCGTGGTGCGTCCGGCGGTGCCGCCCAGCAGAAAGCCGCGCGCATGCAGGTCGCCCGCGGCCCAGGCCAGATCGCCAAAGCGCTGGAAGCCGAACATCGAGTAATAGACATACATCGGCACCATGATGCGGTTGCTGGTGCTGTAGCTGGTGGCCGCGGCGATCCAGCTGGCCATGCCGCCCTGCTCGTTGATGCCTTCCTGCAGCACCTGGCCGTCCTTGGCTTCCTTGTAGTAGGCCACCTCGCCTTTGTCCACCGGGGTGTAGAGCTGCCCTTGCGGGTTGTAGATGCCAATCTGGCGGAACATGCCTTCCATGCCGAAGGTGCGCGCTTCGTCGACGACGATGGGCACGACGCGCGGGCCCAGCGCCTTGTCGCGCAGCAGTTGCACGACAAAGCGCACATAGGCCTGCGTGGTGCTGATCTCGCGCCCCTCGGCCGTGGGGTCAAGCACGGCCTTGAAGGTCTCGAGCGCGGGCACGGTGAAGCTCTCGTCGGACTTTTCGCGGCGGTGCGGCAGGTAGCCGCCGAGTTCCTTGCGCCGCGCGTGCAGGTATTGCATGGCCGGCGTGTCATCGGCCGGCTTGTAAAACGGCAGCTTTTCGAGTTCGCTGTCGGGTACCGGGATGTTGAAGCGGTCGCGGAAGGCGCGCACCGCGTCATCCGAGAGTTTCTTGATCTGGTGCGCCGGGTTCTTGGCCTGGCCGGCGGCGCCCATGCCGTAGCCCTTGATGGTGCGCACCAGGATCAGCGTCGGCTGGCCCGTGGTCTTCGAGGCGGAAGCGAAGGCGGCATGGACCTTCTGCGCATCGTGCCCGCCGTGGCGCAGCGCCCAGAGGTCGCCATCGCTCAGGTGCTCGACCATTTTCAACAGTCGTGGGTCGCGGCCGAAGAAATGCTCGCGGATGTAGGCCCCGTCCTGCGCGCGGAAGGTCTGATAGTCGCCATCGAGCGTGTCCATCATCACTTTCTTGAGGACGCCGTCCTTGTCGCGCGCCAGCAGCGGATCCCAGCTGCTGCCCCAGAGGCACTTGATGACGTTCCAGCCAGCGCCGCGGAACTGCCCCTCCAGCTCCTGGATGATCTTGCCGTTGCCGCGCACCGGGCCGTCCAGGCGCTGCAGGTTGCAGTTGATGACGAAGATCAGGTTGTCCAGGTTTTCACGCGAGGCCAGGCGGATGGCGCCGGTACTTTCGGGCTCATCCATCTCGCCGTCGCCGAGGAACACCCAGACCTTGCGGTTTTCGGTATTGGCGATGCCGCGCGCATGCAGGTACTTGAGAAACCGCGCCTGGTAGATCGCCATCAGCGGCCCCAGGCCCATGGAGACCGTGGGGAACTGCCAGAAATCGGGCATCAGCCACGGGTGCGGGTAGCTGGAGAGCCCCTTCTTGTAGCCCACCTCCTGGCGGAAATGCAGCAGCTGGTCTTCGGTCAGGCGGCCTTCGAGGAAGGCCCGGGCGTAGATGCCGGGCGAGCTATGACCCTGGAAGAAAACGCAATCACCACCGCGCTCGGCGCTTTCGGCATGCCAGAAGTGGTTGAAGCCCGCTTCGAACATGTGCGCCACCGAGGCGTAGGAGGCGATGTGCCCGCCCAGGTCGCCGCCGTCATCGGGGTGCAGGCGATTGGCGCGCACCACCATGATCATGGAGTTCCAGCGCATGTACGCGCGCAGGCGGCCTTCGATTTCCAGATTGCCGGGGCTGCGGATTTCTTCCTCGGGCTCGATGGTGTTGACGTAGCCCGTGGTGGCGGAAAACGGCATGTCGATGGAGTGCTCGCGCGCGTGCTCCAGCAGCTGCTCCAGCAGGTAGTGCGCGCGCTCCGGGCCTTCCTTGTCGATCACCGCGGAAAGCGCCTCCATCCACTCGCGCGTTTCCTGTTGGTCGGAATCGGCCATCGGCTGGCCTTGGGTCGGTTCGCTCATCTTTAGTCTCCTTAGTGCGGCATGGTGATCAGGGTATCGCCGCGAGTGTCTCACAATTTCAAAAAATTTCAAATAGAGTTTATTGATTCCATATAGTGATAATTTAAAGAAAACCACGGCCCTTTTGTCAGGCTTACAGCATCCGCCGATAAACTTCATTCATGGTTTCCCCTAGCTTGCGAGCCTCGGTTTCGCCGCAGACTGCGCAGCGCTCCGCATCCCGGTGGCGCCGCTGGTGGCGCGGGCTGGCGCCGCACCGCCAGGATCGGTTTGCCGCACTGGCGCCGCTGGTTGCCGTATTCCTGTTTTTTCTCGCGATCGTCGCCTCCTTCTGGTACCTGCATTCCGAAGAAGTCGAACGCGAGCGCGATGCCCTGCGGCGCGATACGGAATACGCCCAGCAGCGGCTGCGGCTGCGGCTCACGGAGCGCCAGGAACAGGTATTGCGCATTGCCCGCGAGCTCTCCACACGCAGCATGGGGGATGCCGATTTCGCGACACAGGCCGACCTCCTGATCGCGCAATACCCGGAGGTGCAGGCGCTGACGTGGATAGACGCCACCGGGCGCATCCGGATGAGCCAGGCCGCGCCCAATCTGGCCAGCAGCCAGCTGCGGGTGGCGGGGGAGGTGCTCCAACCTGGTTCCACGGCGCACGGCTTCCGCGAGATGCAGCGCCTGGAGCAGCCCGCCTATCTGCCGATCCAGACGGCCAGCGACGACGCCGCGCCACTGCTGGCGCTGATGGTCCCCCTCACCTCCCAGAGACGGTTCAGGGGTGCGCTGCTGGCCGAGTATTCCTTCGACAGCCTGCTGCGCTACGGCACACCGACGGAGGTGCTGGCGCGCTACGCGGTGACGCTGCTCACGGAAGACCACCAGCTGCTGGCCGGCACGCCCCTGGTCCAGCGCAGCCGCTCCCTGCTGCCGTGGAGCGGCACGGCCAACGATGATGAAGCGGTGCTGGAGCTGCCCGGCCAGAGCCTGGTGCTGCGCGCGCAGGCCTATCGGACATCGCTGGGCGTGGTCGGCAGCAGCCTGTTCTGGCTCGTCGGCATGCTCAGCGTGATGACGGCCTGGCTGCTGCTGGGCACCTGGCGGCACACGCGCCGGCGCCTGCAGACGCAGGAAGCCCTGATTGCCGAGACCAATTTCCGCCGGGCAATGGAAAACTCCATCCTGACCGGCATGCGCGCGCTGGATCTGCATGGCCAGATCACCTACGTGAATGCGGCGTTCTGCCAGATGACGGGCTGGAGCGCCGAAGAACTGGTGGGGCAGAAACCGCCCTACAGCTATTGGCCGGAGGCCGAGCGCAATACGCAGCAGAGCAAGCTCAGCGAAGAGCTCTCGGGCGAGGCGGCGCCGGGAGGCTTTCAGGTGCGGGTGCAGCGCAAGAGCGGCACCATCTTCGATGCGCGCCTGTATGTTTCAGCGCTGATCGACGGGCACGGGCGGCACACCGGCTGGATGACGTCGATGACCGACATCACCGAGCCCAACCGCGTGCGCGAGCAGCTGGTCGCGTCGCATGAGCGCTTCACCATCGTGATGGAGTCGCTCGATGCCTCCGTCTCCGTCGCTCCGCTGGGCAGCAAGGAGCTGCTGTTTGCCAACCGCCTGTACCGCCAGTGGTTCGGCTCGCAGACCGAAGGGCATCTGCAGCTCGTGGCCCAGGCAGGCATGGCGCATGCGGAGGCGGCCGGGGACGAAGACGACTTCATGGGCCTGCCCAGCCACGCGATGACGACGGCGCAGTCGGACAACGTCGAGATCTACCAGCCCGACCTGGGCAAGTGGCTGGAGGTGCGCTCGCGCTACCTGCACTGGGTGGACGGGCGGCTGGCGCAGATGGTGATCGCCACCGACATCACCGCCCGCCGGCGTGCGCAGGAGATTGCCGCGCACCAGGCCGAGCGCACCCAATCGGTCAGCCGCCTGATCACCATGGGCGAGATGGCCTCCAGCGTGGCGCACGAGCTCAACCAGCCGCTCACGGCCATCAGCAACTACTGCAGCGGCATGATTTCGCGCCTGGAGAGCCAGCAGATCAGCGAGGAGGCGCTGCTGGGCGCGCTGGAGAAAACCGCCCACCAGGCGCAGCGCGCCGGCCAGATCATTCAGCGCATCCGCGCCTTCGTGAAAAAAAGCGCGCCCAACCGCCAGCTGGCCCAGGTGCCGGACATGGTGGCCGAGGCGATCGAGCTCGCCACCATAGAGCTGCGCCGCCACAACGTGCGCCTCACGCACTACGTGGCGGCGCGCCTGCCGCCGGTCATGGCCGACCGCATCCTGATCGAACAGGTGCTGATCAACCTCATGAAGAACGGCGCGGAGGCGATTGCGCATGCCGACCGCCCCACCGGCCGGCGCGGCGTGGAGCTGCGCGTGGTGCCGCGCCAGGTGGAAGGCGCCGACGTGATCCAGTTCAGCGTGGAAGACACCGGACCCGGCCTGCCTGCCGACGTGCTGGAACACCTCTTCGAGGCCTTCTACTCCACCAAGAGCGAAGGCATGGGCATGGGCCTGAATCTGTGCCGCAGCATCGTCGAATCCCACCAGGGGCGGCTGCAGGCGCAGAACCTCTACAATGGAAACGAGATCACGGGGTGTTTGTTCACTTTCTGGCTGCCGCTTGCCAGCATTGAGGGTGCTACTACCGAATTCGAAGCATCAACCACCTGACAAGGGAATTGCATGAACCTGATGTCGCCGAAAAAGGGTACCGTGTACGTCGTCGATGACGATGAGGCCGTGCGCGATTCGCTGCAATGGCTGCTGGAGGGAAAAGGCTACCGCGTGCGCTGCTTCGACTCCGCCGAAGCCTTTCTGACGCGCTACGACCCGCGCGAGGTGGCCTGTCTCATCATCGACGTGCGCATGTCCGGCATGACCGGGCTGGAACTGCAGGACCGGCTGCTGGAGCGCAAATCCCCGCTGCCCATCGTCTTCATCACCGGCCACGGCGACGTGCCCATGGCGGTGGACACCATGAAGAAGGGCGCGCTCGATTTCATCCAGAAGCCGTTCAATGAAAAGGAGCTGCTGGAACTGGTCGAACGCATGCTGGCCCGCGCCCGCGACACCTTCGCCGACCACGAAATCGCCGCCAGCCATGAAGCGCTGATGTCCAAGCTCACCGGGCGCGAATCCCAGGTGCTGGAGCGCATCGTCGCCGGGCGCCTGAACAAGCAGATCGCCGACGACCTCGGGATCAGCATCAAGACGGTGGAGGCGCACCGCGCCAACATCATGGAAAAGCTGGGCGCCAACACCGTCGCCGACCTGCTCAAGATCGCCCTGGGCAACAGCGCTGCCAAACCCTGATTTTTTGATAGCTGACAGCGCATGCCTGGCATGCGAAAAGGCCTTCTTTCCTTCAAAATGACTGCCCATACCATCGATGGCAACGCCTTGGCGCGCCAAATCCGAGACCAAGTCAGCCACCGCACGGCGGCGCTCAAGGCGCGCGGCATCACGCCGCAGCTCAGCATCATCCTGGTGGGCGAAGACCCGGCCAGCCAGGTCTATACCCGCCACAAGGTCAACGACAGCACCGAAACCGGCCTGGGCGCCACGCTGGAGCGCTACCCCGCCGACATGCCCGAAGCGCAGCTGCTGGCCCGCATCGAGGCGCTGAACGACGACCCCGCCGTGCATGGCATCCTGGTGCAGCTCCCCTTGCCCGCTCACATGGATACGCACAAGGTCATCGCGGCGATTTCCCCGGCCAAGGACGTCGATGGCTTTCACGTCGCCAGCGCCGGCGCGCTGATGACCGGGCTGCCGGGCTTCTGGCCCTGCACGCCGCATGGCTGCATGAAGATGCTCGAATCCATAGGCTATGACCTCAAGGGCAGGCATGCCGTGGTCATAGGCCGCAGCAACATCGTGGGCAAGCCCATGGCGCTGATGCTGCTGCAAAAGGATGCCACGGTCACCGTCTGCCACTCGCGCACGCAGGATCTGAAGGCGCTCACGCTGCAGGCGGACGTCATCGTCGCCGCCGTGGGCAAGCGCAACGTGCTCACCGCGGACATGGTCAAGCCCGGCGCCGTCGTCATCGATGTCGGCATGAACCGCAACGATGCGGGCAAGCTCTGCGGCGATGTCGATTACGAAGGCGTGCGCGAGGTCGCGGGCTGGATTACCCCGGTGCCCGGCGGCGTCGGCCCGATGACGCGCGCCATGCTGCTCGTCAACACCCTGGAAGCCGCCGAGCGCAGCGCTTGAACTTTGGCGGCGCGCCGCCATTCTGAGAATCCATGAACAACCCCCTGCTCGATTTCTCCGGCGCCATCGCCTTTGACCGCATCACCCCGGCGCATGTCGCCCCGGCCGTCGATGAGCTGCTGCGGCGCTGCGAGGCGGCGCTGGCGCAGGTGACGGCGGACGGCTTTCCTGCCGAATGGAACGCCATGGCGAACACGCTGGATGTCGCCACCGAGCAACTGGGCCGTGCCTTCGGCGCCGTGAGCCACCTGAGCAGCGTGATGGACACGCCCGAGCTGCGCGCCGCCTACAACGCCGCCCTGCCCTTGGTGACGGCGTTCTGGACCAAGCTGGGCGCGGATGAGCGGCTCTACGCCCAATACAAGGCGATGGACCCACGGACGCTGAACGCCGAGCAGCGCCAGGCCCTGTCCAACGCCCTGCGCGGCTTTCGCCTCTCGGGCGCCGAATTGCAGGGCGCCGACCGCGAACGCTTTGCCGCCGTGCAGGAGCGGCTGGCGCAGCTGCAGCAGAAATTCAGCGAAAACGTGCTCGATGCCACCGATGCCTTCAGCTGTTTCGTCACCACCGAAGCGCTGGCCGGCGTGCCCGAGGACGTGTTGCACGCCACCCGGGAGGCCGCGCAGACCGATGGCAAGGACGGCCACAAGCTCACGCTGCACATGCCCTGCTATCTGCCGGTGATGCAGTTCGCGCACAGCCGCGGCCTGCGTGAAACGCTTTACCGTGCCTATGTCACGCGCGCCTCCGAGCAGGCCGAGGGTGGGGCAAGGCAGTTCGACAACAGCCAGGTGATGCAGGAAATCCTGGCGCTGCGCCAGGAAGAAGCCGCTCTGCTGGGTTATGCCAATTTCGGCGAAGTGTCGGTCGTGCCCAAGATGGCCGAATCGCCGGCGCAGGTGCTGCATTTCCTGCGCGATCTGGCGCAGCGCGCGCGACCGTTTGCCGAACGCGATCTCGCTGATCTGCGCCGCTTTGCGAGCGAACAACTGCAGCTCGATGACCCGCAATCCTGGGATTGGCCCTACGTCACCGAGCATCTCAAGGAGGCGCGCTACGCCTTCAACGAACAGGAAGTGAAGCAGTATTTCCCGGCGTCCAAGGTGCTGGCTGGCCTGTTCAAGATCGTCGAAACCCTGTTCGAGGTGCAGATCCAGCGCGACGAGGCTCCTGTCTGGCACCCGGCGGTGGAGTTCTACCGTATCGAGCGTGCAGGTCAATTGGTGGGCCAGTTCTATCTGGACAAGCCCGCGCGCACCGGCAAGCGCGGCGGCGCCTGGATGGACGACGCGCGCAGCCGCTGGCTACGCCCCGATACCGGCCGGCTGCAGACCCCCGTGGCCTACCTCGTCTGCAACTTCGCCGATGGCGTGAACGGCAAGCCGCCGCTGCTCACGCACGACGACGTGACCACGCTGTTCCATGAATTCGGCCATGGCCTGCAGCACATGCTGACCCAGGTCAACGAGCATGATGTCTCCGGCATCAGCGGTGTCGAGTGGGATGCGGTGGAACTGCCAAGCCAGTTCATGGAAAACTTCTGCTGGGAATGGGAAGTGCTCAAACACATGACGGCGCATGTCGATACGGGCGAACCGCTGCCGCGCGCGCTGTTCGACAAGATGACGGCGGCCAAGAATTTCCAGGCCGGGCTGCAGACCCTGCGCCAGATCGAATTTTCGCTGTTTGACATGCTGCTGCACACCCGCCCCGCTGGCGCCACGGATATCCTGGCACTGGTGGACGAAGTGCGCACCGAAGTGGCGCTGCTCAAGCCGCCGGCCTTCAACCGCTTCCCGCACAGCTTCAGCCACATCTTCAGCGGCGGCTATGCCGCCGGCTATTACAGCTACAAATGGGCCGAAGTGCTGTCTGCCGACGCCTATGCGGCCTTCGAAGAGACGCGCGGCGGCGATGGCGAGCCCAGCCTGGAGACCGGGCGCCGCTACCGCCAGGCGATCCTCGAATCCGGCGGCAGCCGCCCGGCGATGGAATCGTTCAAGGCCTTTCGCGGGCGCGAGCCGCAGCTTGATGCGCTGCTGCGCCACCAGGGCATGGCGCAATGAAACGGCGCGCGATGGCTTGCATCTTTGATGGTTTGAGTCAGAATCGCCCGAGGCCGGCTGTTGGCATGCGCCATCAGCTATCAAATTGAAACCCGGAGAACCACCATGCGCCAACGCACCCAGCTTCTTGCGATGGCCTGCGCATCGGTGCTGCTGGCGGCCGGCGTGCAGGCGCAGTCCGTCTACCGCATCGTCGGGCCGGATGGCAGGGTGTCCTTCACCGATCGCCCACCGGAAAACGCCGCCAAGGGCACGCGGGTGGAGGGCGGCCCCCCGGGGGCCGCGGCCAGCAGCGCCGCCGCCGCCCTGCCCTACCAGCTGCGCCAGCCGGCCACGCGCTTCCCGGTGGTGCTCTATACCGGCGCCGATTGCGCGCCCTGCGTGAATGGACGCAACCTGGTGATCAACCGCGGCGTGCCGTTCACCGAGCGCACCATCGCCAGCAACGAAGACATTGACGCGCTCAAAGGTATCGCGGGTGATGCAGGCCTGCCGCTGCTGACCGTGGGCGGCCAGCAGCTCAAGGGATTTTCGGATACCGAGTGGAGCCAATACCTGGATGCCGCAGGCTATCCCAGGACATCGGAGCTGCCGTCCGGCTACCAGCGCCCTGCCGCCACCCCGCTGGTGGCGCGCAGCAACAGCGTGATCCCCAGCAACACCGTTCCGAAGCCCGAGCCCGCACGCCCGGCGGCATCGACGCCACCCCCGGGAACCCGCACGCCATCCAATCCCGCCGGGATCATTTTTTGAGGCAGGCGCGGCTCACGCGGCAAATTCCATCGTCTGGACCCCTGCCGCCGTTGCGAGCAGGCAAACGTCCGCCTTCTGGCGCGCAAACACCCCGACGGTCACCACGCCGGGCCACTGACTCACTTCAATTTCGAACCCCGGCGGATCGGCGATCGCGAGCCCGCGCACGTCCAGGATGTGCTGGCCGTTGTCGGTCACCAGCGGCACGCCGTCCGCAAGCCGCACCGCCGCGGCACCGCCCAGCGCGGCAAAGCGCCGCACCAGCTGCGCCGCCGCCATCGGTATCACTTCCACCGGCAAGGGAAACCGGCCGAGCACCTCCACGCGCTTGCTCACGTCGGCAATGCAGACAAAGCGCCGCGCCAGCGCGGCCACGATCTTCTCGCGCGTCAGGGCCGCTCCGCCGCCCTTGACCATGAAACCCCTGCCGTCGATTTCATCCGCCCCATCGACGTACACGCTGATGCCTTGCACCTCGTTGGCGTCCAGCACCGGAATGCCCAAAGCCTGGAGGCGCTGCGTGCTGGCCTGCGAGCTCGATACCGCACCGGGAATCTGCCCTTTGATGCCGGCCAGCGCATCGATGAACTTGTTGACGGTGGAGCCCGTGCCGACGCCCAGGATTTCGCCGGGAACGACGTAACGCAAGGCCGCCTGGCCCACGAGTGTCTTGAGTTGGTCCTGTGTCAGCGCGGTGGTCATGGTCATGGCGGAAAATCAAGCAATTTCCCGGATTATCTTCATGCCGCTGCCCTACCTGCTCGCCCGCCCCCTGCTCTTTCGCATGGATGCCGAGGCGGCGCACGAGCTGACGCTCAAACTTCTGGCGGGCACGGCGGGCACGCCGCTCTCGCGCACCTGGTCGTGCCCGCAGGTGAGTGACCCGGTGACGCTGGCGGGCCTACGCTTTCCCAACCGCGTCGGCCTGGCGGCGGGGCTGGACAAGAACGCCCGCTGCATCGATGCCTTTGCCGCCATGGGCTTCGGCTTCGTGGAGGTCGGCACCGTCACCCCCAGGCCGCAGCCCGGCAATCCCAGGCCGCGCATGTTCCGGCTGCCGCAGGCACAGGCGCTCATCAACCGCATGGGTTTCAACAACGACGGGCTGGACGCCTTTCTCGCCAACGTCCAGCGCTCGCGCGTGCGCGCCGCAGGCGCAGGGATGCTGCTGGGCCTGAACATCGGCAAGAACGCCGCCACGCCGATGGAAAACGCGGTGGACGACTACCTGGCATGCCTGGACGGCGTCTACCCGCATGCGGATTACGTGACGCTCAACATCAGCTCGCCCAACACCAAGAACCTGCGCAGCCTGCAAGGCGATGCAGCGCTGGATGCCTTGCTCGCCGCCATTGCCGGGCGCCGCGACGCCCTGGCGCAGCAGCATGGCCGGCGCACGCCCATTTTCCTGAAGATCGCCCCCGATCTGCGGCCCGGGCAGGTGACCACCATCGCCCAGGCCCTGCAGCGCCACGGCATGGATGGCGTGATCGCCACCAACACCACCATCAGCCGCAACGGCGTGGAGGGCCAGGCGCATGCAGAGGAAGCCGGCGGGCTCAGCGGCGCGCCGCTCAGGCAAGCGTCAAACGCCATCATCCACCAGCTGCGCGCGCTGCTCGGCCCGGGCTTTCCCATCATCGGTGTCGGCGGTATCCTGCGCGCCCAGGATGCCGTGGAAAAAATCAGGGCCGGCGCCGACGTGGTGCAGATCTACACCGGCCTGATTTACCGCGGACCCTCGCTGGTGCTGCAGGCGGCGCGCGCGCTGCGCCGATCCTGATGGCTGGCCGCCCGCCAACGACCGCTGCTTGCCGCCGCACGATGACGCCATCCACCGCCGCGCCGTTTTCAGGCCGCCGATCGCTGCAGGCGCTGGTTGCACTGCTGGCACTGCAGGGGGTGCTGCTGCTCGTCCCCGTGCCGCCGTGGGCGCAGGGTCTTGCCAACTACCTGCCGCTGCATACGGCACTCGAAACACTGGCCATCGCCGTGGCGGGCATGATTTTCGCCACCATCTGGAGCGTGCGCAGCGAGCATCTGCGCCCGGGCATGGTCGTGCTGGGCTGCACCTTCCTCGGCTCGGCCTTGCTCGATTTCTCGCACATGCTCTCGTACCCGGGCATGGCGGACTACATCACCCCAAGCTCCGCGGGAAAGGCCATTCTTTTCTGGCTGACCGCCCGGCTTCTGGATGCCGCGGGCCTGCTGGCTTTTGCAACCCTGTCTCTGCGGCCGGGCAGCAAACCCTTGCGGCCGCAGGCCGTTCTGGGTGCCACGCTGCTGCTGGTGGTGCTGGTGCATGCAGCCATTCTGGGCGAGGCATCCTGGCTGCCGAGGACTTTCGTGGCTGGAGAAGGTCTCACTGCCTTCAAGATTGCCGCCGAATACGCCGTGATCGCCCTGTTTGCGCTGGCCGCACTGTCATTGGCGCGGCGCATGCGTGACGGCGGCATGGCCAACGCGGACCTGTTCTTTGCCGCTGCCTGCACGGCAGCGATGAGCGAATTCTTCTTCACCCACTACGCCAGCACCACCGACATCTACAACCTGGCCGGGCATGTGTACAAGGTGCTGGCCTGCATCTTTCTCTACCGCGCCGCGTTTTCCGACACCGTGCGCCAGCCCTATGCCTTGCTGCGCGCCACAACCGCGCAGCAGCAGGCCTTGCTCACGGCCCTGCCGGATCTGCTGTTCGTGGTCGATGGCGAGGGGCGCTACCTCGACATCCACGCCGGAAGTGCGGGCGGCATGCTGACGGCCGCCGGCGGCCTGCAGGGCAAGACGGTGCGCGACGTCATGCCGGCGAGCGAGGCCGATACGGTGCTGGCGGCGATAGCCGAAGCCAGTGCCCGGGGCCTGTCGCGCGGCGCGATCATCCGGCTCAGCCCCACCTCGCAGACGCCGTTGGCGTTCGAGCTCTCCGTGGCGCGTGCCGCCGCCGAGAACGGCGACGCACCGCGCTACATCGTCATTTCGCGCGACGTGACCGAGCGCGAAAAATCGGCGGAAACCCTGCGTTTGCTCTCCCACGCCGTTGCGCAGAGCCCGGTCAGCATCATCGTGACCGATCTGGAGGGCTACATCCGCTACGTGAACGATGCCTTCGTGCGCGAAACCGGCTACAGCGCCGAAGAAGCCCAGGGGCGCAACCCCAGCATGCTCCAATCCGGCAAGACGCCGGCGGCCACCTACCAGGCCATGTGGTCGCAGCTGACGCAGGACAAGCCATGGCAGGGCGAACTGGTGAACCGCACCAAGTCGGGCGCCGAGACCATCGAATCCGTGGTGATCTACCCGCTGCGCGACGCCGGCGGGAGCACCACCCACTACCTTTCCCATCAGATGAACGTCACCGCCGAGCGGCGCGCGGCCCGCCGGATCGAGCATCTGGTGAACTACGACCAGCTGACCGGCCTGGCCAACCGCCGCATGCTCAAGGCGCTTTTCACCCAGCTGTGCAGCGGCTCGGAGCCATGTGCACTGCTTTGGCTGGATCTGGACCATTTCAGGGACATCAACGATTCGCTCGGCCACAGCGTGGGCGATCTGCTGCTGAACCTGGTGTCCCAGCGGCTGCTCAACAGCGTGGGGCGGCAGGATGTGCTTTCGCGGCATTCCGGGGACGAATTCGCGCTGCTGATACCGCAGGCGCGGGCCGAACAGGCCAGGCTTTGCGCCCAGCGCATGCTGGAGGCCATAGACCAGCCGATGCAGCTCGCCGAGCACACGCTCTCGACCACGGCGTCGGTGGGGATCGCGCTGTACCCGCAGGACGGCACGGATTTCGAAACACTGCTCAAGCGCGCCGAGATGGCGGCCTACGAAGCCAAGGACCAGGGGCGCAACGGCTGGCAATGCTTCACCGCCGAGCTGCAGGAGCGCAGCGCGCACACGCTGGCGCTCAGCAACGCGCTCAAGACGGCTCTGGCCAATGATGAGCTGCACCTGGTCTATCAGCCGCAGCTGGACATGCGCACCGGCGCCATCATCGGCGCGGAAACCTTGCTGCGCTGGACGCATCCGCGCTGGGGCCCGGTATCGCCGGCGGAATTCATTCCGCTCGCCGAATCCAACGGCACGATCGTGGCCATCGGCGCGTGGGTGCTGCGCACCGCCCTCGCGCAGGTACGCAAATGGATGGAAGCGGGCCTGCAGCCGCTGGTGATCGCGGTCAACCTTTCCGCCGTGCAGTTCGGCCAGGCCAACCTGCCGTCGCTGGTGCGCCGCACGCTGGAAGAGACCGGTGTGCCGGCGCGGTATCTGGCCCTGGAGCTGACGGAAGCCACGGCCCTGAAGGCGCCGCAGGCAGCCGCCCAGCACATGCGCGACCTGCGGGCGCTGGGGACGCAGCTGGCCATAGACGATTTCGGCACCGGCTACTCATCGCTCAGCTACCTCAAGCGCTTCAAGATCCACAAGCTCAAGATCGACCAGTCTTTTGTGCGCGACATCCACAGCGACGCCGACGACCAGGCCATCGTGGTCGCCATCATCCAGCTGGCGCGGGGCCTGGGCGTGGACACCATCGCCGAGGGCGTGGAGACTGCCGAGCAGGCCAGCTTTCTGCTGGAGCATGGCTGCAGCGAAATCCAGGGCTACCACCTGAGCCGGCCGCTGCCGGCGCCGGAGTTCGAGGAGTTCGTGCGCAAGCATGCCGCCACGGTGTGACACGCGACGCGAGAAGGCGCACGCACTCATGGCTTCAAATCCGCCCTCGCCTGCCGGTAAGCGCCCATGCTGCTGGCGAATGCCGCCAGCGCAATCACGCAGGCCAGCGGGATCACGATGGCGATCGCCGTGCCCAGCCCGGCGTTCTTGCCGGCAATCGATTCACCCAGCAGCGCGATGGACGGCGGCGCCAGGCCCAGACCGACCAGGTTGATCAGCGCGGTATAGGCTGCCACCACGCGGCCGAGCACCGCGCCATGCGCGATTTCCTGCAGCGCGCCGGGCGCCACACCCCAGATCAGGCTGATGCAGAAGGTGAGCACCGCGGCGGCGGCGTACGTCACCCAGGCGTTGCCCGAGAGGCCCATGACGAGCGCCGGGACGATGGTGAGTGCCGCGGCCGTTGCGCCGACGATGAACTTGCCGGCACGCCGTCCGGTTTTTTCCATGCGGTCGGCGATGACGCCGCCGATGATCGCGCCCAGCGGCCCCAGTAGCAGCGCCATGATGCCCAGGCGCGCGCCCACCTGCAGCGCGCTCCAGTGGTGCTCGCGCATGAACAGCGTCGGCAGCCACGAGGTGGCGCCGTAGGAGGCGAAGCACAGCGCGGTAAAACCGATGAAGTGCGCGCCGAACGCGCGCGGGTGCTGGCGGAAGGTCTCGAAGAAACCCACCGACTGCTCCGCCGCCTGTGCCATCGTGCGGCCATGCAGGTACAGGCGCGGCGGCTCGTGCACGAACAGCGCGGCGAGGAACAGCGGAATGCCCAGCAGGCCCGCCGCCACCAGCACCACCTGCCAGGGCTGCAGCGCGCCCAGCAGCGGCAGCACGGTAACCTGGCCGTGCAGCCGATCGAGCAGCAGGCCGCCGCCGATCAGCGCCAGCGCCGTGCCGATGAAGATGCCGGAGGCAAACACGCCCATCGCGCGGCCGCGCTTTTCGGGCGGGAAATAATCGGCGATCAGCGAGGTGGCACTGGGCAGGATCGCCGCCTCGCCCGCGCCCACGCCCACGCGCGCGCCGAAGAAGGACATGAAGTTGCGCGAGAGGCCGGCGAGCACGGTCATCAGGCTCCAGACCGCGATGCCGCCGAGCACGATGTTGCGCCGGTTGTAGCGGTCCACCAGCCAGGCGATGGGAAAGCCGAAGATCGAATAGAAGATGGCAAACGCCGTGCCGCGCAGCAGCCCCATCTGCAGGTCCGAGAGGCCCAGGTCGTGCTCTATGGGTACCACCAGCAGCGAGACCACGTTGCGGTCCACGAACGCCAGCATGTAGCCCAGGAACAGGATCAGCAAGGCATGGCGCGCCTGGCGCCGGGGCGGGAACTGCACGCCGGGCGCAAGCGGCGGCTGGGCGGGGGTGAAGAGGGCCATCGCTGTGCTCCTGCCGGGTTTTACTGCCGCGCCATTTCGGCCTGGCCTATGCCGTCGCCATGCAGCGGCTGCTGTGGTTCAAGGTCGACCGTGACGCAGATCAGGCGTCCGGTGAAGGCAAACGGCGCGTCGTAGCGGGAAACGGGACTGCCCCTGTCGCGCGCTATGTCCAGGCCCGACCAGGAGATCAGCGTGGCAAAGCCCAGCGGGCAAACGCCTTCGGCCACGCTTTCGCCATCGATCCACAGGCTGGCAGCGCGGCTGGCGGGCACGGCAATGCGGCCGTGGCCCGGCATGGGTGGCGTGAGCACCAGCGGCCCCAGCTGCATGCGAAAGCCCAGGCACCGGCGGCCTGAGGGCACCGGGCGGTCCGAGCGCAGGATCTGGTGCACGCCGCCGATGTTCATGTCGTGCACCAGGTGGCCGTCCTGCAGGTAGAGGCTGTAGCCGCTGGTGGCGTCGCCGTGGGCGATGAGCACGCCTTCGGCGCCTTCCGCCGGGATCAACACCCGGGCTTCGATGGCGTAGCTGCGCGAGCGCAGGTCGGGTGCCACGTCGCTGGGCAGGTGGCCCATGCCATGGTGAAACACGAAGCGCGTGCGCGCGCCCTGGGCGCGCTGGGCATTCTCGGCAAAACGCGCGCCGAAACGGTCGTCCAGCGGCAGCACCTGATTGGCCTCGGCCTCCTGCCACCACAGGGCCTGCATGCGCGCCAGGCGTGCGGGCTCCGCCAGCGCGAGGTCGTGGTTCTCGGCAAAGTCGGCGTCGAGGTGGTAGAGCTCCCAGCGGTCGGCGTCAAACGGCGTGCCCGGCGCGTGCCAGGTCACCGCCTTCCAGCCCGCGTGCCAGAGGCCGCGGTGACCGAACATCTCGAAGAGCTGCGGCCCGCTGCGCGAGACAGCCTGAGGACTGGTCAGCGTGGCCTTGAGGCTTTCGCCGGTGATGGGCTGCTGCCGGACACCGTTGATCGTTGCGGGTGCCTGCACGCCGCAGACATCGAGCAGCGTGGGCAGCAGGTCGCGCGCATGCCAAAAGCCGTGGCGCAGTTCGCCCTGCGCGGCAATGCCCTTGGGCCAGGCCATGACCAGCGGGTCGCGGATGCCGCCGCCATGCGTGTTCTGCTTGTAGCGCTTGAGCGGCGTGTTGGCCGCCATCGCCCAGCCGTGCGGGAAGTTGGCATGCGTGCCGGGGCCGCCGATCGCGTCGATGCGCGCCAGCTTTTCGGCCATCTCCTCACGGCGCAGGTTGTACGGGCCCATGGCGTTGACGAAGCCGGCCACGCCCCCCTCCTGGCTGGCGCCGTTGTCCGAGAGCACCAGCACCAGCGTGTCCTCGGCCATGCCGCTCGCATCCAGAAACGCCATCAGCCGCGCGAGCTGCTCATCGGCGTGGGTCAGCATGCCGGCGTAGGCGCTCTGCAGGCGGGTGTAGACGCGCTGCTCGTCGGGACCCAGGCTGTCCCAGGCGGGCACGCCGTCGTTCCTTGGCGGCAGCTCGGTATCGGGCGGCACCAGGCCGAGCGCCTTTTGGCGCGCCAGGCGCTGGGCGCGCTCCACGTCCCAGCCGTGGGCGAACTGCGCGTCGTAGCCGCGGATCAAGTCCTGCGGCGCCTGGTGCGGCGCGTGGCAGGCGCCCGGGGCCAGCCACAGCAGCCAGGGGGCGTCGGGCGCGTCGGCCTGGTGCTCGGCCAGCATGCGCATGGACTGGTCCACCAGATCGCTGGTCAGGTGGTAGCCAGTTTCAAAGGTGCCGGGCGGGTCGATGTGGGTGTTGTCGCGCACCAGCTCAGGCGCGTACTGATCGGTTTCGGCGTCCAGAAAGCCGTAAAAGCGGTCGAACCCCCGGCCCAGCGGCCAGCCGTCGAACGGACCGGCGGGGCCGCTTTGCGTGAGCGGCGTGACGTGCCACTTGCCCACCATGTAGTTGCGCCAGCCGTGCGGGCGAAGCAGCTCGGCCAGCGTGCCGGCGTCGGGGCTGATCTTGCCGCGGTAGCCGGGAAAGCCGCTGTCGAAGTTGGCGAGGCACCCCACGCCCACCGCATGGTGGTTGCGCCCGGTGAGCAGCGCGGCGCGCGTGGTCGAGCACATCGCCGTGGTGTGAAAGCCGCTGTAGCGCAGCCCGCGCGCGGCCAATGCGTCTATCGTGGGCGTGCGGATGGAAGAGCCGTAGCAGCCGAAGTCGGAAAACCCCACGTCGTCGAACAGCACCAGCAGGATGTTGGGCGCGCCCGCCGGGCGCTGGGGCGGTGCGGGCCAGTGCGGCGTGGAATCGTGGATGGTTTTGCCGATGTGCAGCGCATTCATGGGATGCTCCAAATTTTGATAGCTGCCAGCGCTTGCCAGACAAGCGTTAAATGGCTATTTCTCTTGTATTCCCGAGGATCAAGTCCGCCGCGCGCTCGGCGATCATGATGGTGGGGGCGTTGGTGTTGCCACCGATGAGGCAGGGCATGACGCTGGCGTCCACCACGCGCAGGCCTTGGGTGCCGTTCACGCGCAGCAGCGGGTCTACCACCGCATCGGCATCACCCCCCATGCGGCAGGTGCCCACGGGGTGGTAGATGGTGTCCACGTGGTCGCGCAGAAAGGTTTCGATCGCCGCATCGCCGCCCTGCCAGTCGGGCTCGGGCTTCAAAGGCACCTGCGCATGCAGGCCCAGCGCCTTGGTGCGAAAAAGCGCGGCGGTGGCACGCGTGGCGCGAACCAGCGCCGCCATGTCGTCGGGGTGCGTGAGAAAGGCCGGATCGATGAGCGGCGCGGCCCGTGGATCGGTGCCGGCAAGCCTGACGCTGCCGCGCGATTGGGGGCGCAGGATGCAGGTGTGCAGGCTGAAGCCGTGGCCCCAGTGGCGCTTTCTGCCGTGGCTGTCCACGATGCCCATCACGAAGTGCCACTGCGCATCGGGCCGGTCCAGATCGGGCCGGGTGCGCAGGAACCCGCCGCTTTCGGCGTAGTTGGTCGAGAGCATGCCCGATTGGTCGCGCTGGTACTGGCCCCAGGCCTGCCAGAGCGTGCGAAAACCGGCCAGGCTCAGGCCGAAGAGCCGGGTATCGTTGAGGCGGCGCGTGAGGATGGAGTCCGGATGGTCCTGCAGGTTGGCGCCCACCTGCGCGCGGTCGGCAACGCAGGCGATGCCCAGGTTCTGCAGATCGGCGCCCGGGCCCACGCCCGAGAGCTGCAGCAGCTGCGGGCTGCCGAAGGCGCCGGCGCTCAGGATGACCTCGGCGCGCGCCGTGAGCTGGCGCTTGCTGCCGCCTGCTATCACCTCGATGCCTGTGGCGCGCAGGCCTTCAAAGATGACGCGCGTGGCATGCGCATCGGCCATCAGCACCAGGTTGCTACGCCCGCGCACCGGGTCCAGGTAGGCGCGCGCCGCATCGCAGCGCACGCCGCGGTCCTGCGTGACGTGGTACATGCCCACGCCCTCTTGCGTCGCGCCATTGAAGTCGCCGTTGCGCGCGTGGCCGCATTCGGCGGCGGCGTCCAGCACCAGGCGGTTGAAATCGCTGGGCGAGCGCAGCGCGCTCACCTTGAGCGGGCCGTCAAAACCATGCAGCTTGGCGTCCAGTTCGGGCACCAGGCAGCCCTCGGCGCGCCGGAAATAGGGCAAGACACCGCTCCAGCCCCAGCCGGTGCAGCCATCCTTTGCCCAGCCGTCGTAATCGCTGGCGTGGCCGCGGATGTAGCACATGGCGTTGATGGCCGAACTGCCGCCCAGCACCTTGCCGCGGGGCTGGTAGCCGCAGCGGCCGTTCAGCGCGGACTGCGGCACGGTGTCAAACGCCCAGTTGAGCCGGTGCATGGGCACGGTGCCGATCAGCCCCGCCGGAATGCTGACCCAGCGCCCACCGCTCGCGGGGCCGGCCTCGATGAGGGCGACGCGCAGGTCCGGGTTGGCGGAGAGGCGGTTGGCCAGCACGCAGCCGGCCGAACCGCCGCCGACGATAACGTAGTCAAAGACCAGTGCTGCTTCATCCATGGCTTGTCCTCACTGCGCCGCGCGGGCGGCATCGACGACCGGGAAGGCGCCGTCAAAGCGGTCCAGCAGGCCAAAAAACTGCGCCAGCAGTCCGGTGCTCCCCGAAAGCTTCAGGTGCCCGCTGGCCAGCGCCGCCAGGGGTTTGAGTTGCTGCTGCAGCAGCGCGTCGAGCGTGGCGCGGTCGGTGCGCACCCCCGCATCGGCCGCGGGCGCCTGCGGCATGCGCAGGCTGCTCAGTGCCCCATTGGAGAGCGCGCACAGCCAATGCTCATCGCTGTCACTGAAATGCCAGGCCATGGTGAATGCCATGCCCTCTGCACGCTGCGCGACGATGCGCACCGCCAGCAGGTCAAACAGCAGGTCGTTGGACAGCGCCGAGAGCATGGCCGCGCCCGCCCCGGGCTGGGGCTGGGGCGGGCCGGCGCGGTATTCGTGCGCGCCCAGCAGGTAGGCGTTGCGCCAGGTGGCCGATTCGGCCTGAAAGCCCAGCTGCTCCAGCGCGGCGGCGGCCAGCGCACGGGCGGCAAGGTTGTCCGGCTCGGCGTACACCAGATGCGCCGTCACCTCGGCCACCCAGCGAAATTCGCCGCGCTCGAAGTCCTCCCGTGCCCGCGCCAGCAGAGCCTCTGCGCCGCCCATGTAGGCGACGGTCTTGCGCGCCGCAGCCACGGGCGGCAGCCGGTTCAGGCTGGCCGGGTGCGCGTCGTACCAGCTCAGGTAATGCTGGTAGATCGCCTTCACGTTGTGCGAGACGCTGCCGTAGTAGCCGCGCGCATGCCAGCGCCCCGCCAGGCCGGGCGGCAGTTGCAATTGCTCGGCAATCTCGGCGGCCTTCAGGCCGTGGTTCATCAGGCGCACGGTCTGGTCGTGCAGATAGCGGTACAGGTCGCGCTGCTCGGAAAGCAGGCGCAGCGCGCGATCGTTGCCCCAGGTGGGCCAGTGGTGCTGGCCCAGGATCACCTGCGTGGCCGCGCCCCAGCGGTGCAGCGCCTCGTGCAAGTATTTGGACCAGGCCAGCGCATCGCGCACCTTGGCGCCGCGCAGCGGGCACAGGTTGTGCAGCGTGTGCGTGGCGTTCTCGGCCAGGTTCAGCGCCCCCTCGGACGGAATGAACAGGTGCATCTCGGCCGGCGCCTCGGTGTCGGGCGCCAACTGGAATTCCATCGTCAGGCCGTCGATCACCAGGGTCTCCAGCGGCTCGGCGATTTCGCGCGTCGGCGCGATCAGGCCGGGGCGCCCGCGCGGCAGGTTCTTGCCCAGGCCGCTGTCCACCTGCGCCGCCGGGCCGATCGGCAGCGTGTTGCCGAACTGGAACTGCGCACGCCGCGCCATCGCCACGCCGGCCAGCACGTTCTCGGCCACGGCGGCACGCATGAAGCCCGCGGGCGCGATGATCTGCACCTGCCCCGCATCCACCTCAGCCTGGCTGGTGAGGCCGGTGACGCCGCCGAAGTGGTCCACATGGCTGTGGCTGTAGACCACCGCCAGCAAAGGGCGCGGGCCGCGGTGCGCGCGGTACAGCGCCAGCGCGGCGGCGGCCGTCTCGGGCACCATCAGGGCATCGAACGCCACCACGCCGCTGTCGGTCTCGATGAAGGTGATGTTGGCGATGTCAAAGCCGCGCACCTGGTAGATGCGCTCGGTCACCTCGAAAAGGCCATGCTCGACATTGAGCCGCGCCTGGCGCCAGAGCGCCGGATGGACGGTATCGGGCGCCTGCTCCTGCGCCAGAAAGCCATAGGCCGCCAGGTTCCAGACACTGGTGCCATCGGCGCGCGCGATGGCCGCGTCGGGCAGCGTGGCGATGAAGCCGCGCCGTGCGTCCTCCAAATCCTCGCCATCCTCGGGCGGCCGGGTACTGGCGACGAGGCGCTGGAAATCCACGGTGGCGCGGTGCGCGCAGCCAGGGGCGATGGTGTTCATGCCTTCCTCCTGATGGCCGATGCCGGCTGCTGCTGTACGCCGAGGTAGCGCGCCAGCACGGCGGTAAGCTGCCCCTGCAGCGCCGGGTCCTGCAGGTACAGCGGCCCGGGGTTGGTCAGCACCGCGTTGATGAGCACGCCTTGCAGCAACTGGAAGGCGAACAGCAGCTGCTCCTGCGCGCTATCGCCGCGCCAGCGCGGCCAGCGGGCCATGGCGTGCAGAAACTGCGCCCGGCTGCTCTCGCGAAAGCGCAGCAGGGGCGATTGCAGCGCCTCTTCGGCGCTTTTGCGCCGCAGCTCGATGACAGCGGTGGCGTACAGGCCGCGGTGGCGGGTGAAGGACTGCAGCCCCAGCGCGACCCAGCGTTCGAGGAATTCATGCTCGGTCTCCAGCGCGCGCTCGGGGGCGGCAAAGAAGGCGCTGCTCGCCGCCTGCATGGCCTGCGTCACCAGATCCACCAGCACCTCGAAATAGGCCGCCTTGGTGTGAAAGCGCGTGTAGAAGGTACCGATGGAGCAGCCGATCTCGGCGGCGATATCTCCGACCTTGACATCGTCCCAGTGGCGCGTGGATGTCAGGTGCAGCCCGGCGCGTATCAGGGCATCCTGGCGCTCGCGCCCACGCTGCTGGCGCGGGGCATGGATGCGTTCGAATGGCGGAAGGCGTTTGCTGGCAGGCATAAAACATGAATATAAATTCATGTTTCAGCGTATACGTCTCTGGCTGGTTTGCCTATCGGGGTTTTTCCCAGGGCCCAAAAACAGTGGAAACCACGGCTTTCAAAGACCTTGAACAGGCTCAAAGAGCGCGGAACACGCGCCTCAGCGGAATACGGCTCAGTGACTCACAGTCACAGCGCCCGCGCCAGCACATCCGCCAGCTTGAGCACGGGCATGCCGGTATTGCCCCAGAACCGCTCCAGCTCGGGCGTGCGCTGCAGCAGCAGCCGCTCCACCAGCGGCTGCATCGCGGTTGCGGCCGGGTCCGCCAGCAAGAGATAGCGCGCATCCGCCAGATCGCGCGCGCCGGCGGCGACCTCGTTGACCTGCACCACCCAATCGAGCTGCAGCAGCACCTGCAGCGGCCCCGCCAGCTGCGGCTGCCCGACGCGCAGCGCATGCGCCAGCTGCGCGCCCGTCAGCCCATGCTGGGGATTGCCGCCCGCGGCGTGCAGCTGCTGCAGCAGCTGCACCGCCAGCGCAAACGGCGGCTGCGGCTTTTCGCCATTCCTGGCGAGCGCATCGCGCAGCCGCGGCAGGTAGGCCGCCACCACCGCCCCCAGCAGCACGACCAGCCAGGCCACGTAGACCCACAGCAGCAGGATGGGCAGCGTGGCGAAGGCGCCGTAGATCATGGAGTAGGTGGGCACGGAAGCGAGGTACAGCGCCAGCCCCTTCTTCGCCAGCGCGATGCCCAGCGCCACGAAGGCGCCGCCCGCCAGCGCATGGCGCCAGCGCACGGGCGTGTTGGGCACGTAGTGGTAGAGCGCCGACATGCCGCCCGCCAGCAGCAGGAATTCAATGCTGCCGAACAGCATGCGCACGCCTTCCGGCAGCGTGCCCTTGAGGCTGTGCGAGGCGGCCGATGCGACGGAGCTCGTCAGCACCAGCCCGCCGGCAAGCACCAGCGGCCCGAGCGTGATCGAAGCCCAGTAGATCAGCACGCGCTGGCCCAGCGGGCGCAGCCGCGGCACGCGCCAGATGGTGTTGAGCGTGCGGTCTATGGTCAGGATGAGCGCCAGGGCCGTGACGATGAGAAACGAGAAGCCGACCGTCCCCAGGCGGCTGGCCTTGGCGGCGAACTGCGTCAGATAGCCCATGACCGGGCGCGAGATGGTCTCGGGGAACAGGCTTTGCGTAAGCCAGTGCTGCAGCACCTCCTGCATCTGCCCAAAGATGGGAAAGGCCGAAAAAATCGCCAGCGCCACGGTGACGAAGGGCACCAGCGCCAGCAGCGTGGTGAAGGTCAGGCTCGCCGCCGTCTGGCCCAGGCGGTCTTCGCGGTAGCGCTCGGCCAGCAGGCGCGCGATGCCGAGCCAGGGAAAGTTCACAAGCTGGCGCCAGGCGCGCTTGAAGGTGGCGGTGTGCATGCTCATCACCTCGTATGATCCCAGATTCCGCCCGCCATGCCGATCGCCCCGCCCTCCCCCCTGCCGCCGCCGCCCCTCGTGGCCTTCAGCCAGCGCCTGGCCGTGGCCAGCCTGCTGGCGCTGGTGCTGCTGTGCCTGGCCTGGGAGCTGTGGCTGGCGCCGCTGCGCCCGGGCGGCTCGTGGATCGCGCTCAAGGCGCTGCCGCTGGCGCTGCCGCTGGCCGGCCTGCTCAAGCGCCGCATGTACACCTACCGCTGGGTCAGCCTGCTGGTGTGGCTGTACTTCACCGAGGGCGTGGTGCGCGCCTGGAGCGATCCACCCCCCGCGCGCTGGCTCGCGCTGATTGAAATCTTCCTTTGCCTGCTGCTCTTTGCCGCTTGCGTGATGCACATCCGTCTGCGCCAGCGCGGTGCATCCGCCGACCCCGCCGCCCATGACATCCAACCCGCTGCCTGAATCCCTGCGCGCCATCGTCGGCGCCGACCATGTGCTCACCGACGGCGACCTCAGCGCCTGGGAGCAGGACTGGCGCCGCCGCCGCCAGGGCAAGGCGCTGGCCGTGGTGCGCCCCGCGAATACCGAAGAAGTCGCCGCCGTGGTGCGCGCCTGCGCGCAATCGGGCACCGCCATCATTCCCCAGGGCGGCAACACCGGGCTATCGGTCGGCGCCACGCCGGACGATAGCGGCACGCGGATCATCCTGAGCCTCACGCGCATGAACCGCATCCGGGCGATCGACCGCGACAACCTCACGGTGACGGTGGAGGCCGGCTGCATCCTGCAGGCGCTGCAGGAATACGCGGACAAGGAGGGGCTGCTGTTCCCGCTCTCGCTGGCGGCCGAAGGCAGCTGCACCATCGGCGGCAACCTGGGCACCAACGCCGGCGGCACGCAGGTGGTGCGCTACGGCAATGCGCGCGAGCTGTGCCTGGGGCTGGAGGTGGTCACCGCGCAAGGCGAGGTGTGGAACGGCCTCTCGGGCCTGCGCAAGGACAACACCGGCTACGACCTGCGCAACCTCTTCGTCGGCAGCGAGGGCACGCTGGGCGTGATCACCGCGGCGACGATGAAGCTCTTTCCCAAACCGGTGGCGGAACTCACCGCCTGGGCCGCCGTGCCCTCGATGGCAGCCGCGGTGCGCCTGCTGGGCCTGGCGCACCAGCACCTGGGCGCATCGCTCACCGGTTTCGAGGTGATGGGCCAGTTCGCGCTTTCGCTCGTGGTCAGGCACATGCCGCAGCTGCGCGTGCCGTTCGCAGGCATGGCAGAGGTGCCCTATTGCGTGCTGCTGGAAAACGCCGACAGCGAATCGGAGCAGCATGCGCGCGCGCGCTTCGAGCACCTGCTGGAGCAGGCGCTGGAGGACGGCTGCGTGCTGGACGCCGTGGTGGCCGAGAGCCTCGCGCAGGCGCATGAGCTCTGGCACATCCGCGAGAGCATTCCGCTGGCGCAGGCCGAAGAGGGCCTGAACATCAAGCACGACATTTCAATCGCCGCTTCGCGCATTCCGGCCTTCGTCGAGCACACCGATGCCCTGCTGGTGCGCGAAATCCCCGGCGTGCGGCTGGTGAACTTCGGCCACCTGGGCGACGGCAACCTGCACTACAACGTGCAGGCACCCGAGGGCGGCGATGGCAAGGCTTTTCTGCGCGATCAGGAGGCGCGGGTGAACCGGCTGGTGTACGACGCCGTGGCGCAGCACGGCGGCTCGTTCTCCGCCGAGCATGGCGTGGGCCAGCTCAAGACGCATGAGCTCGAACGCTATGAACCCCCTGCGGCGCTCGCGATGATGCGGGCGATCAAGAAGGCGCTGGATCCGCAGGGAATCATGAATCCGGGGTGTGTGCTTTCAAAGCAATAGCATGCGCCGCACGGTGGTCATGCGAAAAAGCGGGTTCTATACGTTTCCCTGGTGGCGGGCTGAGTGGTAAGGAAGTAAGATATCCGCGATTTCCAAGAGGTGCCTCCATGCTCGCCAAACTCACATCCAAAAACCAGATCACCTTGCCCAAGGCGGCCGTTCAGGGCATAGAGGCGGCCGAGTATTTCGAAGTCGCCGTGGAAAATGGCCGCATCGTCCTCACGCCGGTGCGCCTGCAACAGGCACAGGCGGTGCGCGACAAGCTCGCGCAAATGGGCATCACCGAGCGCGACGTGCAGGACGCCGTCGCCTGGGCGCGGCAATGAGCGTCAGTCCAAAGATAGTGCTGGATACCAACGTCGTCCTGTCCGCGCTGCTCTTTGAACACGGTCGGTTGGCCTGGCTGCGCACGGCATGGCAACAGGGCCGCATCAGACCGTTGGTATGCCGGGAAACGACCAGCGAGCTGCTGCGCGTGCTCGCCTACCCCCAATTCAAGCTGACTGGCGAAGAACGCCAGGAGCTGCTGGCCGAATTTCTGCCCTACGCAGAGGTGCTGGCGTTGCCCAATCCCTGGCCCGTATTGCCGGCATGCCGCGACACGGCGGACCAAGCCTTTCTGGTGCTGGCGCATGCCGCAGGCGCCGAGGCACTGATCACCGGCGATGCGGATCTGCTGGCGATGCGGGGCACTTTCCCCAACCTCATCCATAGCGCCCAGGATTGGGCTGCCTCAGCCGCTGGCCTTGCCGCCACGCTTCGCACCTGACAATCCATCCCATGACCACCCGCCCCATCCGCCACCCATACGAAGACCTGATGCGCCATGTCTACGCGCATGGCGCCGCAAAAGGCGACCGCACCGGCACCGGCACCCGCAGCGTTTTCGGCCACCAGATGCGCTTTGACCTCTCCGAGGGCTTTCCGCTGGTGACCACCAAGAAGGTGCACCTCAAGTCCATCATCTATGAGCTGCTGTGGTTTCTGCGCGGAGACGGCAACGCGCGCTGGCTGCAGGAGAGAGGCGTGACGATCTGGGACGAATGGGCCAAGCCCGACGGCGATCTGGGCCCCGTCTACGGCGTGCAGTGGCGCAGCTGGCCGACGCCCGACGGCGGGCACATTGACCAGATCGCGCAGGTGGTGCAGCAGCTCAAGAGCAACCCGGACAGCCGCCGCATCATCGTCTCTGCCTGGAACGTGGCGGACCTCTCGAAGATGGCGCTGATGCCCTGCCACGCGCTGTTCCAGTTCTATGTGGCGGAAGGCAAGCTCAGTTGCCAGCTCTACCAGAGGAGCGCCGATATCTTCCTCGGCGTACCGTTCAACATCGCCAGCTACGCGCTGCTCACGCACATGCTGGCGCAGCAGTGCGATCTGGCCGTCGGCGACTTCATCTGGACCGGGGGCGACTGCCACCTCTACAGCAACCATTTCGAGCAGGTTGAAACGCAGCTGGCGCGGGAACCCTACCCCTATCCGGTACTGCATATCAAGCGCAGGCCTGCTTCCATGTTCGACTACGCCTACGAGGATTTCGAAATCCTCGAATACCAGCACCACCCGGCCATCAAAGCCCCTGTCGCCGTGTAAGCGGGTACGCTTCGTCCATCCACACTCCAGGAGACTGTGATGAACGACCAGCGTTACATGCCCGGCTTCGGCAACGAGTTTTCCACCGAAGCCCTGCCCGGCGCCCTGCCCGTGCGCGGCAATTCACCGCAGAAGGCACCCTACGGGCTCTATGCCGAACAGCTTTCGGGCACCGCCTTCACCGCGCCGCGCCACGCCAACCGCCGTTCATGGCTGTACCGCATCCGCCCCGCCGCGGTGCAGGAGCCGTACGAACCCAGCGACATCGCGCCGCGCTGGCTCAGCCATTTCGACGAGGTGCCGACGCCGCCCAACCCGCTGCGCTGGGACCCGCTGCCGCTGCCCGGGCCCAGCGCCGAGGTCGATTTCATAGCCGGGATGACCACCATGGGCGGCAACGCCGGCTGCGCGGTGCACATCTACGCCGCCAACCGGCCCATGGGCACGCGCTACTTTCACAACGCCGACGGCGAACTGCTCATCGCGCCGCAGCAGGGGCGCTTGCACATCGCCACCGAGTTCGGCGTGATCGATGTCGAGCCGCAGGAGATCGCCGTGATCCCGCGCGGCGTGCGCTTTCGCGTGGACCTGCCGGATGGCGCGGCGCGCGGCTATGTCTGCGAGAACTATGGCGCGCACCTGCGCCTGCCCGATCTGGGCGTGATCGGTTCCAACGGTCTGGCGCATCCGCGCGATTTCCTCACGCCGGTCGCAGCCTACGAGGACCAAGAGGGCCACTTCGAGATGGTGGCCAAGTTTCAGGGGCGGCTGTGGCGCGCGCCGATCGGTCATTCACCCCTCGACGTCGTGGCCTGGCAGGGCAGCGGCGCGCCCTACAAGTACGACCTGCGCAAATTCAACGCCATCGGCTCCATCACCTGGGACCACCCCGATCCATCGATCTTCCTGGTGCTGCACGCCCCGAGCAGCACGCCGGGCGTCGACACGCTGGACTTCGTCGCCTTCGCACCGCGCGTGCTGGCGATGCAGGACACCTTCCGCCCACCCTGGTTTCACCGCAACATCGCTGGCGAGTTCATGGGCCTGGTGCATGGCGCCTACGACGCCAAGGCGGAAGGCTTCCTGCCCGGCGGCGCCTCGCTGCACAACACCATGATCGGCCACGGCCCGGATGCAGGCACCTTCGAGAAGGCCAGCGCGCACGACACCAGCAAGCCCGACTACATCAAGGACACTATGGCCATCATGTTCGAGACGCCCGTGGCGATAGAAACCACGCGCTTCGCGCTCGAATCACCGCAGCGCCAGCGCAATTACCACCAGTGCTGGATGGGAATCCAGAAGCACTTTGACCCCAGCAGGCGCTGAGGCAGCATTCACCCGGTGATGGCCAGGCCGGGCAGCACACCGGCCTGCATCCGCCCAATCACCGCCGCATGCTCAAAGCCCTGCGCGTGAAACAGCGCCAGCACCGCCTCCACGCTGGCCGCATCGCAGCTCACCAGCAGACCGCCCGAAGTCTGCGGATCGCACACTAGATCGCGCGCCGTGGCGGGCAGGTCCGGGTCCAGGGTCACCTCGTTGCCATAGGCCGCCCAGTTGCGCCCCGAGGCACCGGTCACCAGCCCCTCGGCCGCCAGGCGTGCCACCTCAGGCAGCAGTGGCAGCCTGGCGTATTCGATGACGGCCTGCAGCCGCGCGGCGCGTGCTAGCTCCAGCGTATGGCCAGCCAGGCCGAAGCCGGTCACGTCGGTGAGCGCGTGCACGCCCGCCATCTCGGCCAGAGCGATGCCCGGGGTATTGAGCTGGGTGGTGGTGGCGATGAGCTGCGCATAGCCTTCGGCATCCAGCGCATCCTTCTTGAGCGCGGCGGAGAGCACGCCCACGCCCAGCCGCTTGCCGAGAATGAGCACATCGCCCGCCTTCGCACCCGCATTGCGCTTGACCTTCTCCGGGTGCACCAGACCCATGACCACCAGGCCGTAGATCGGCTCGACCGAATCGATGGTGTGCCCGCCCGCGATCGGAATGCCCGCCTGCTGGCAGACGGCCTGCCCGCCCGCGACGATGCGGCCTATGGTCTGCAGCGGCAGCTTGTTCACCGGCATGGCCAGCAAGGCGAGTGCCATGATGGGCTTGCCGCCCATGGCGTAGATGTCGCTGATGGCGTTGGCGGCGGCGATGCGGCCGAAGTCGAACGGATCGTCGACGATGGGCATGAAAAAATCGGTGGTGGCGATCAGCGCCTGGTGGTCGTTCAGGCGGTAGACGGCGGCATCGTCCGCGGTTTCATGGCCTACCAGCAGCTCGGGCGGGATGATGCCCGCGGCGCTGTTCTGCAAGATCTCCTGCAGCACCCCCGGCGCAATCTTGCAGCCGCAGCCGCCGCCGTGCGAGAGGCTGGTGAGGCGAATCGTTTCCGTAGGGGCCAGAGGCTGGGACATTGCGCGGGAAAAATGAAGTTGCGAAACCTGCGATTGTCGCGGCAGCTACGAAATTTTGCTGGTGAGCAGATCGCGCGCCAGCGCCTGCACGGCCGCGCGTTCCACCGCGGGCGCGAAGCGCGGCTCCCGCAGGGCGCATTGCGCGGCCAGGTGAATTGCGAACGCGGGCTCTGCGGCAAAGCGCTGCATCAGCCTGGCCAGCGCCTGCGCGTGGCCTGGCGGAAAGTACCCGTCGTAACCGCGTCCCAACAGGCCGACGTTGCCGTCGATGCGGCTGGCCAGCACCGGCACGCCCGAGCGCACCGCCTCGATCACCACATGCGCGCCGCCCTCCATGCGGCTCATGTGCACCAGCGCGCGTGCGCGGGCGATCCACCGGCGTGCCGCCGGCGGCGCCACGCCGCCGAGCCAGTGGTAATGGGGCATTGCGCGCATGGCATCTTCCGCCGCTCGCTGCCAGTGCGGCTGCAGTGCCGCGCCGATATGCAGCACGCGCGGCGGCAGGCCATTGGCAAGCGTTCCAGGCAGCAGTCCGGCGGCATCCAGCAGCACCTGAGGGTCTTTTTCGTCGCGCAAATGGCCCACGGCAACAAAATCAAAATGGCGCTGCGCCTGGTCCTGGCGCAACACCCGCGTGGCCGATTGCTCGATCACCCGCACTTCGGCTTGCAGCGGTGGCAGACTGCGCCGGGCCTCTTCCTGCAGCACCACCACGTGGCTGGCCCGGCGCAGCGCCTGCCTCGCGCCCGCTTCACGCGGAATGTCACGGTACAGATCGGTGCCCGTGAGCACGATGGCCAGCGGGCGGCCCGGATGCGCGGCATGAAAGCGCTCAATGCTGGGCGCCGAGCGCCAGGCATGCAGCGCGATCAGCGCCTGCACGGGCTCGCCGCTCCAGGCCGTGGCGAGGCGCACCTGCGCCAGCGGTGCAAGAAAACGCGCCCAGCGCCCGGCGGTATGGGCGTTGCCGTTGCTGCAGCCCGGCAGCGATGGGGTGACGATTTCAATGCGGGGGAATGGGCTCACGGCGGCCATTCTGTCAGGCTTGCCATAATCCAGGCATGCGAATGCTTCACACCATGCTGCGCGTCGGCAACCTGCAGCGAGCCATTGATTTCTACACCCAGGTACTGGGCATGCAGCTGCTGCGCACCAGCGAAAACCCCGAGTACAAATACTCCCTCGCCTTCCTCGGCTTTGACGGCGGCAACCCCGGTCAGGCCGAGATCGAACTCACCTACAACTGGGGCGTGGAAAGCTACGACATGGGCAGCGCCTATGGCCATGTCGCCATCGGCGTGCCCGATGCCTATGCCGCCTGTGCGAAGATCAAGGCCGCCGGGGGCAATGTCACGCGCGAGGCCGGAGCCGTCAAGGGCGGCAGCACGGTGATCGCCTTTGTGACGGACCCTGACGGCTACAAGATCGAACTGATCCAGAGACCGGCCTGACCTTCTTCAAGCATGACGGGCGCCCTTCCCTGGCTGGACGCTGACGATCCGTTTCCCCAGCCCGGTGACGGCTGGGATGCCGCCAGCCCCATGCCCGGGCTGCTGGCCGCGGGCGGGCGGCTGGATGTGCCGCATCTGGTGGCGGCCTATTCGCAGGGCATCTTTCCGTGGTTCAGCGAGGGACAGCCGATTTTGTGGTGGTGCACCGCGCCGCGCATGGTGCTGCCGGTGGCGCGGTTCCGCCTGCACCATTCGCTGCGCAAGACGCTGCGCCGCTTTCGCGCCACGCCGCGTTGCGAAGTGCGCGTGGACAGCGATTTCTCCGCCGTCATCCATGCCTGCGCCACCACGCCGCGCGCCGGGCAATCGGGCACCTGGATCGTGCCGCAGATGGTGCGCGCCTATGAGGAATTGCATGCCGCGGGTTTTGCCCACAGCGTGGAAACCTGGGTGGACGGGCAGCTCATCGGCGGCCTGTACTGCGTGGCGCTGGGGCGGGCGGTGTACGGCGAATCGATGTTTGCGCATGCCACCGATGCCTCCAAGATCGCCCTCGCAGCCCTTGTGGCGTTGTGCCGCGGCCAGGGTGTCGAGCTCATCGACTGCCAGCAGAACACCGGACACCTGGCGTCGCTGGGCGCGCGCGAAATCGGGCGCGAGGCGTTTCTTGCGCACATTGCGAAGGCACAGACACTGCCAGCGCTGGATTGGCGTTTTGCACCACAATGCTGGGACCAGCTTTTGCTTCGTGACGATGCGGCATGACCCAGCTCAATGACCTGCCCCTGCAGGCCCTGCAGTTCTACACCACGGCGCCCTATGCCTGCAGCTACCTGTCCGGGCATCTCGCGCGTTCGGAGGTGGCTACGCCCAGCCACCTGATCCACAGCGGCGTGTATTCCGAACTGGTGGCGCAAGGCTTTCGCCGAAGCGGCATGTTCACCTACCGCCCGCATTGCGAAAGCTGCAACGCCTGCACCCCGATTCGCGTGCTGGCGCAGGATTTCAAGCCGGATCGCAGCCAGCGCCGCGCCATGAAGCGCCACGACAGGCTGCAGGTGCGCACCCTGCGCCTGTGCTATATGCCGGAGCATTACCAGCTCTATCTGCGCTACCAGAACACGCGCCACGCCGGCGGTGGCATGGACCACGACAGCATCGATCAGTACACCCAATTTTTGCTGCAAAGCCGCGTCAACTCGCGCCTGGTGGAATTTCGCGAGCCGGAGTCGGGCGCGCTCAAGATGGTTTCGGTGCTGGACATCCTGGACAACGGCCTGTCGGCCGTCTACACCTTCTACGAGCCCGATGAAGGCGCGAGCTATGGCACCTACAACATCCTGTGGCAGATCGCGCAGGCCAGGGCCATGGGTGTGCCTTACGTGTACCTGGGCTACTGGATCGCCGCCAGTACCAAGATGAACTACAAGACCCACTTCAGGCCGTATGAGTTGCGGCTGGGAGGGCAGTGGGAGCGTTTCGACCGCTGAAATGGTTGAAAAAAGCGCCGTCGGCGCTTGCCAGGATTGCGGGATCAGCTACGCAAATGATTGCAAAACCTCACCGCGCGGGCACCAGCCACCAGACGAAAAGCGCCAGCACGGCCAGCATCAATCCGTACTTCACCAGGTAGTAAGCCGGGCGGTTCCACTGCTTGAAGCGGCGCCGGTATTGTCCGGCGTAGAAGGAAATCTTGAACAGCCGGCTGATGAGCCCGCGCGGATCGCCCTCCTCGTTGGGCGAGCTGGCGGCGGCCAGCACGTGGCTGGCGATCCAGTGGTTCACAGCCTGCGCGAAGCGGTTGGTCATCGGCCGCTCGATGTCGCACAGCAGCACGATGCGGTGGCCGTCGGTGTCGTTCCATGCCCAATGCATGAAGGTCTCGTCAAAGATCACGCCCTGGCCCTCGCGCCAGCTGTAGGGCTCGCCGTCCACATTGATGAAGCAGCGGTCGTCGTTGGGCGCCTGCAGTGTCAGGTGGTAGCGCAGCGAGCCGGCATACGGATCGCGGTGCAGGCCCAGCTTGGCGCCGGGTGGCAGTTGCGTGAACATGGCCGCCTTGATGCTGGGAACGGCGCGCACCAGCGCCGTGGTGCGCGGGCAGAATTCCAGCGCCGACGGGTGCGGCTTGCCATACCAGGTGAGGTAGAAGCGTGTCCAGCCGGTCTTGAAGAATGAATTGAAACCGGCATCGTCGTTGGCGATGGGCGCCCGGATGCGCAGCTGGCGTGCCAGATCCAGCGCCTCGGCGCGGATTTCGTCCCAGTGCTTTTCCAGCTCCACCAGTTCCGGAAACGTGGCCACCGGCAGATACGGCGTGCGCGGCACGCGGGAAAACGCCAGCATGAAGACATTGAACGGCGCGGTAAAGGTGGAGTGGTCGAACAGCTGGCGCAGCGGCTTGTGCCGCACCTTGCCGCGCAGGTGCATGTACAGCCCCGAGAGCAGAAAGGTCAGGACGAAGGCGAGTGCAATGATTTTTGCCATGGGGTGATTTTCGCCGATGGCTGACCACCATCGGCGAACCTGCCATCAGGCCGCCAGATCAAACACCAGCACCTCGGCATCCCTGCCGTGCGCCAGGACGATCTGCGCCTCGCCATCCAGCAGGGCCGCATCGCCGCTGGCCAGCTCGGCGCCATTCACCGCAAGCTGCCCGCGCACCAGATGCACATAGGCCTTGCGCCCGGGGTCGATCGCCAGCGTGGCCGACTCCGCGCCATCGAACAGTCCGGCATACAGCCGCGCATCGGCGTGAATGCCGACGTCGCCGCCTTGCCCCATGGGCGCAGCCACCAGGCGCAGCCGGCCGCGCTTGGCATCCGTCGGCACGGCGGTCTGCTCGTAGCTTGGCGCGATGCCCGTCGCATCGGGCTCGATCCAGATCTGCAGGAAATGCGTCTGCTGGCCTTCCGCGTGGTTGAACTCGCTGTGCATCACGCCGCTGCCGGCGCTCATGCGCTGCACGTCGCCGGGCGGAATGCCCTTGACGTTGCCCATGCTGTCCTTGTGCGCCAGGTTGCCCGAAAGCACGTAGCTGATGATTTCCATGTCGCGGTGGCCGTGCGTGCCAAAACCGCTGCCGGGGGCAATGCGGTCTTCGTTGATCACGCGCAGATTGCCCCAGCCCATGTGGCGCGGATCGTGGTAACCGGCGAATGAAAAGCTGTGAAAGGACTTGAGCCAGCCGTGGTCGGCATAGCCGCGGTCCTGGGATTTGCGCAGTGTGAGCATGGTGTTCTCCGTGGGCGGGTTGATGTCTCCAATGTAAGACTGAGGATGGTCTCTGCGGGGCACTTCCTTTTGATGACATCATTCAAATAATTCGAATTCGAAAGCCAAACCGATGCAAAACGCAGGCGACACGCTCACACCGGACAATCTGCGCCTGCTGCAGGCCATCGCCACCCATGGCAGCTTTGCGGCGGCGGCGCGCGCACTCGCCCTGGTGCCCAGCGCCCTGACCTACCGCGTGCGCCAGATCGAACAGCAGCTGGATGTGCTGCTGTTTGACCGCAGCCGCCGCCAGGCCGTGGCGACCGAAGCCGGGCGCGAGCTGCTGCGCGAAGGCGAGCGCCTGCTGGCGGAAATGGACGCCGTCGCCCAGCGCGTGCAGCGCGTGGCCACGGGCTGGGAGCCACAGCTCACGCTTTCGGTCGATGGCGTGGTCTCGCGCACCACCATGCTGGAGCTCATCGAGGCCTTCTATGCCCTCGGCTGTCCAACCCGCCTGCGATGGCGCGAGGGCACGCTCACCGGCACGCTGGAGCAGCTCACGGGCGGGCAGGCCGATCTGGCCATCGGCGTGGCGGTGGAAGCGCCGCCGCTGGCCAACCTGCGCACCGCGCCGCTGGGCGATCTGCGTTTCGTGTTTGCGGTGGCGCCGCACCACCCGCTGGCAACGGCCGAAGAACCCATCGCCGATGCCGAACTCGCGCGCCACCGCATGGTGGCCGTGGCCGATTCCGCGCGCCAGCACGGCGCAACGCTGGGTCTGCTGCCCGGGCAGGAGGTGCTGACGGTGCAGAGCCTTGCCACCAAGCTGCGCGCGCAGCTGCGCGGCCTGGGCGCGGGCTATCTGCCGCAGCCGATGGCGCAGCCGTATATCGATGCCGGGCAGCTGGTGGTGCGCGATGCCAGCCGCGCGGCGCGCACCACGCGGCTTTCCTACGCCTGGTGCGACTTCGGCAAGCGCTCGCGCGGGCGGGCGCTGCAGTGGTGGCTGGACCAGCTGCAGCGCCCCGTCACGCGCCGCGCGCTGCTGCAGGGGCACCACGTTGGATAGGCGCCGGGCGTGTAGAGTGCAGGCACTGTCCACATGAAAGCCTGCCATGCCCGCACAACCTTCCGCCAAACGCCCCCGAACCTCCCGGCACTACGCCATCATCGGCGCCGGCATGGCAGGCGTCGCCTGCGCGCGCACGCTGCAGCAGGCCGGGTGCCGCGTCACGCTGCTGGAGCAGGCCGACCGTGCCGGCGGCCGCACACGCGCGGTGCAGACCGCCTGCGGCAGCCATGATGCCGGCGCGCAGTATTTCACCGTGCGCGATGCGCGTTTTGCCCAGGCGCTGGCGACCACGCCCGGCCTGTGCCGCCCCTGGAGCGTGAGCACGGTGCGCGTGCTTGACGGGGCCGGACGGGTGGTCAGCGCCGCGCCGCCGCCCGGGGAATCGCACTGGGTGGCCGAACCGGCGATGGACGCGCTGGTGGCAACGTGGGCTGCCGCGCTCGCCGGTCTGCGCACGCAATGCGGCGCCACCCGCCTCTCCAGCAGCCACGGCACGTGGCACGTTCACACGCAAGCCGGCGACATCGACGGTTTTGATGCGGTGCTGCTCGCCCTGCCGGCACCACAGGCCCGGGCGCTGCTGCAGGCATCCGGCATCCAGACCGCCTGGTCCGGCGCCCTCGCGCAAGTGCAGATGGCGCCCTGCTGGACGCTGATGCTGGGCTTTGCGCAGGCCGTGCGCCCGGGCCTCACCACGCTGGGGCCGCAATGGAACGCCGCGCGCAGCACCCACCACCGCATCGCCTGGCTGGCGCGCGAATCGTCCAAGCCCGGCCGCGCGCAGATCGAGCGCTGGACGGTGCAGGCCAGCCCCGAATGGTCCGCTGAGCACCAAGGCGACAGCCCGCAGCGCGTACAGGACAAACTCACCCGCGCGTTCGCCGAAATCACCGGCATCCGCGCCGCGCCCAGCGACGCCCAGGCGCTGCTCTGGCCGCACGCGCAAACGCAGACCCCGCTGGGCCAGCCCTTCGTCTGGGATGCCGCCGAGGGCCTGGGCGCCTGCGGCGACTGGTGCCTGGGCCACCGGCTGGAAGACGCCTTCGTCTCGGGGCTGGAGCTGGCGCTGGCATTGGTTGAGCGCCAGGTGTGAGGAGAGAGTCGTGAGGAGATAGGTGTGAAGCGTGTGAATGGAATGCTTCATGCTTCACGCTTCACGCTTCACGCTTCACGCTTCACGCCTTGCGCCTCACCCCCATGTACGTTGGCCGCTTCGCCCCCTCGCCCACCGGGCCGCTGCACGCGGGCTCGCTCGTCGCCGCACTGGCCAGCTGGCTGGATGCGCGCTCGTGCGGCGGGCAATGGCTGGTGCGCATCGAAGATGTCGATACCCCGCGCTGCAGCGCCACCGCCGCGCAGACCATCCTTGCGCAGCTGGCTGCCTGCGGCCTCGCCTGGGATGGCGATGTGCTGTGGCAATCCGCGCGCGGCCAGCACTACCAGCGGGCGCTGGCTGCTCTGCTGCAGCGCGGATTGGCCTACCCCTGCGGCTGCACGCGGCGCGACATCGCTGCCGCGCTGGCGGCGCAAGGCCGGCAGCACGAACGCCATGGCGAGCGCCCCTACCCGGGCACCTGCCGCGAAGGGCTGAACGGCAAGCCCGCGCGCGCCTGGCGTTTTCACACCAAAAAATACATGGAAAATCGGGATTCAGCGCTTATGCAGCAAGCGCTGCAAGCTATCTTTTTGATGGATGAACATCTACAACATTGGCAGGACCGGCGCCTGGGTGCGCAACAGCAGGACGTGGCGCGCGAGGTCGGGGATTTCATCCTGCGCCGTGCCGATGGTCTCTGGGCCTACCAGCTGGCGGTGGTCGTCGACGATGGCGAGCAAGGCGTGACCGACGTGGTGCGCGGCGAAGACCTGGCCGACAACACGCCGCGCCAGATGCTGTTGCAGGCGGCCCTGGGACTGCCCACGCCGCGCTACCTGCATCTGCCGCTGGTGCGTGCGGCCGATGGCGAAAAGTTGTCGAAGCAGCAGGGCGCCCCTGCCATCGACGTATCGCGCCCGCTGCTGGCGCTGGCGCAGGCGGCGGCGGCGCTCGGCCTGCCCGCTGCGCCAGAGACCAGCACGCCGCCCGACGCGCTGGCGTTCTGGCGTGCCGCATGGCCGCACTTCTACAATCGCGCGCCGTGACTCAAAGCCCCCTGCCCCTCTCCCCCGCTGAAACGCCGCCCCAGCGGCGCATCCGCAGCTTTGTGCTGCGCGCCGGCCGCACCACGTCCGGACAGGAAAAAGCACTCGCCGAACTCGGTCCGCGCTTTCTCATCCCTTATGCCGAGGCACCGCTGGATGCCACCGCGGCTTTTGGCCGGCAGGCACCGCTGATCCTGGAAATCGGCTTCGGCATGGGCGAGGCCACGGCGCACATCGCCCGGGTGCGCCCGGACGACAACTTCCTGTGCTGCGAGGTGCACGAACCCGGCGTCGGCGCGCTGCTCAGGCGCATTGGTGAACACGGTATTGCCAACATCCGCATCCTGCGCCACGACGCGGTGGAAGTGCTCACGCACATGCTCGCGCCGGCCCAGCTCGATGGCGTGCACATTTTCTTTCCCGATCCGTGGCACAAAAAGCGCCACCACAAGCGCCGCCTGATCCAGCCACCGCTTATCGCCCTGCTGGCCAACCGGCTCAGGCCGGGCGGCTATCTGCATTGCGCCACCGACTGGCAGCCCTATGCCGAACAGATGCTGCGGGTGCTCTCTGGCGAACCGCTGCTGGCCAACACGGCGGCGGACTGGGCCGAACGGCCGGCCTACCGACCGCTGACCAAGTTTGAAAACCGCGGCCTGCGGCTCGGTCATGGGGTATGGGATCTGGTGTTCCGGCGCGGGGCGTGAAGGCAATCGTCAAAATTTGTGACGGCGCCACAGTCGGCGTATCGATGGATGCGCAAGCGCTGAATTGTTGCTAGGATGGTCCGCGCAAGAAAGCTGCGAACCGAACCACCGATCAGCCATGGGCCCACCTCGGGGCCGCAGCCTTCGCCATCGGGTTCACGGGATGTCACACACGGCGCGCAATAAAACGCAATTCGGCATTTGTCTGGGCGCGCTGCTTTTGTGGGCGGCGTTCGCCTGGATACCCGGTCTCGCTGATTTCCATCCCTCCGGCACGCGCCAGCTGGAGCTGCACCTGGCGCTCGAACTGTCTTCCGTCATCCTGTGCGCGATGACGGTGGCGATCATGTGGTACGACCGCAATCCCGCAGGCCGGGAGCGCGGCAACTGGATGGTTTTCGGCCTGGCGCTGGTGGCGCTGCTGGATTTGCTGCACGCGCTCAATTACCGCAGTCTGCTGCTGCCTGCCGGCAGCCTGGCGAACGCGGAGTTCGTCTGGTACCGGCAGCTGGCGCGGCTGGCCGAGGTTCTCGTTCTGCTGGCCTTCGGGCTGAAGCTGCGCGGGCCTGGGCACAAGCGCTATTGGCTCATCGCCGCGGTGGCGGTTGCCGCCGCGATAGGCAACATCGGCGCTTCGCATCCGGCGTGGCTGGCCCAGTGGCTGCGGGACGGCGCGGCCCCGGCCTCGCCCGGCATGCTGCTGCAATACGCATTGGTGCTGGCCGATGCCGCATGCGCCGCGCTGCTGTATTACCGCTGGCGCCGCGACGGTGGCTCGCACTGGCTGCAATTGGCCGCTCTGGCCTTTGTTCTTGGCGTCTCCAATGCGGCCTACATCGGCCACATGGGGTCGCTCGATGGCGTCGGCATGGCGGTGCACCTGCTCAAGATAGCGGTGTATTTCCTGGGCTTTCGGCTGGCCTCGTTCTTCGTCGTCCAGCGCCCGCAGAAAATGATCGCGGCCTCGCAGCACACCATCATGCAGCAAAAGCGCAGGCTCGATGCACTTCTGAACGACATCCCGCTGGAGCTCGTGCAGCTCGACACCGAGCTGAACGTGCGCTACGCCAACCCGCGCCATACCCGGCGCACCGGCACCACCCTGGATGCGCTGCAGGGAACGCCGTGGCTCAGCCAATGGCCGCAGGCGCGGCGCCAGTCCCTGGAGCGGGACTTGCGCGCCGCGCTGCAGGCCAAGACCACCGAGCTGGACGTCCAGCTTGATGCGGAAGGCGCGCCAGCCCAGCGCTTTCACCTGGTGGCCTCGCCCCAACTGGGCGGCGCCTCCGGCGAAGGCCTCGTGGTGATGCTCACGGACACCACCGCGCAGGAGTCGGCACGGATGCTGATGGAAGCCTCGCTCAAGGAGGTTTCCGAGCTGCGCGCGGCGCTGGATGCGCATGCCATCGTCGCCGCCACGGATGCGCGCGGCGTGATCATCAAGGTCAACGACAAGTTCTGCCAGATATCGAAGTACGAGCGCAGCGAGCTGCTGGGCAAGACCCACCGGGTGATCAATTCCGGGCTGCATCCCAAGGGCTTTTTCGCGGCGATGTGGAAGGTGATTTCCTCCGGCGAGGTCTGGAACGGCGAAATCTGCAACCGCGCCAAGGATGGCTCGCTCTACTGGGTGCAGACCACCATCGTGCCCTTCATCGGCGATGAAGGGATCCCGGTGCAGTACATCTCGATCCGCGCCGACATCACCCAGCGCAAGGAAGCCGAGGAGGCGGCGCAGCAGATGGCGCTGTACGACGCGCTCACCAGCCTGCCCAACCGGCGGCTGCTGTACGAGCACATCCGCACCGCCATGGGCAAGAGCGCGGACAGCCGCCACCACAGCGCGCTCATGCTGCTGGACCTGGACAATTTCAAGGAAATCAACGACACGCTGGGGCATGACCAGGGCGACGAGCTGCTGCGCCAGGTCGCCCGGCGGCTGAGCCACAGCGTGCGGCCCGGCGATACCGTGGCGCGCCTGGGCGGGGACGAATTCGTCGTGCTCATCAATGGACTCAGCGCCACCCTGGCGGGCGCCGCGCAGGAGACCCAGACCGTCGCCGAAAAAGTCCGCGTGGCGCTGGAGCAGACCTATGAATTCGGCGGCCACACGGTGCACACCTCGTCCAGCATCGGCGTGTCGCTGTTCCAGGGCAAGGCGACCGCGCTGGAGGAAGTCCTCAAACACGCCGACATGGCGCTCTACCGTGCCAAGGCCCATGGGCGCAACCAGGTCTGCATGTTCGATCCGAGCATGCAGGCGGAAGTGGAGACCCACGCCAGCCTGATGGCCGACCTGCGCCTGGCGCTGCCGCGCGGGGAATTGCGCCTGTACTACCAGGCGGTGGTGGACAAGGATCGCCGGCCCCTGGGCTACGAAGCCCTGCTGCGCTGGCAGCACCCGGAGCGCGGCATGGTGCCGCCGCTGGATTTCATCGCCAATGCGGAAGATTCCGGGCTCATCGTTCCCATAGGCACCTGGGCGCTGCAGACGGCGTGCCGCCAGCTCGCCCGGTGGGCCCAGTCGCCCGAAACGGCGCATCTGACCATCGCCGTCAACATCAGCGCGCGGCAATTCCGCGACCCGGAGTTCGTCGCCACCGTGCAGCGCACGCTGGCCGTCAGCGGAGCCGATCCGCATCGGCTGCGCCTGGAGCTCACGGAAAGCATGTTCCACAGCGACGTGGAGCAGACGATAGAAAAAATGAACCTGCTGCGCGCGCTGGGCACCGGTTTTTCGTTGGATGACTTCGGCACCGGCTATTCGTCGCTCAGCTACCTCAAACGCATGCCGCTGGATGTGCTGAAGATCGACAAATCCTTCGTCAACGACATCCTGACGGACCCGGACGACGCCGCCATCGCCCAGACCATTCTGGCGCTGGCCGAAACCCTGGAGCTGCAGGTGGTGGCCGAAGGCATCGAAGAGCCGGAGCAGTTCGAATGGCTCAGGCTGCGCGATTGCCATGCCTACCAGGGCTACCTTTTCAGCAAGCCCGAGCCGATTGAAGCCCTTGCCGCGGCGGCGCATCCGCTGCAGGATGCCGTGCCGGCCGCTGGTTTATAGTGGGAGCCGCCATGCCCAAGCCCGAGCCCGCGTACACAGCCGACAGCGAACCCTTGTTGTACCAACCCAACGATGCGGTATTTGCACGGGCCGCGGAGATCTTCCGGCTCATGTCCACGCCGATACGCATACGCATCATCAATACGCTGTGCCATGGCGAGAAGAACGTCTCTGAAATTCTGGCCAATATCGCCACCACGCAGCCCAACCTGAGCCAGCATTTGAACCTGCTCTACCAGGCGCGCGTGCTCGACAAGGAGCGCCGCGGCAACCAGATCTTCTACCGCATCGGCAACCGCGATGTGGTGGCGCTGTGCCGCACCCTGTGCAGCCAGGTAGCGGCCGATCAGCAGGCGCCTGCCGCCGCCGACGAATGAGACGCCCGCCTCTGGCAGCTCCGAGCCGTCATGCGCCGTCGGCAGCCCTGGAGAACAGCTGGATCACCAGCACGCCGGCGACGATGAGCAGCATGCCCAGCAGCGCCGCCGCATCCAGGCGCTGCCCGTGCCAGAGCCAGCCCACGATGGAAATCAATACGATCCCCAGGCCCGACCAGACGGCGTACACCACGCCCGTGGGCAGGTGCTCCATCACCTTGGCCACCAGGTAGAACGCCAGACAGTAGCCCGCCACCGCCAGCAGGCTGGGGCCGATGCGGCTCAGCCCCTGCGAAGACTTCAGGGCGGTGGTGGCAATCACCTCCGCAACGATGGAGATGCCCAGCAGAACCCAGGGATGGTTCAACGCAGCACCCGCCGCATCGCCAGGTAGCGCTGCGCGTTGGTGGCGCCGCCGGTGCCGGAAAATTTGCCGCCCATCAGCGGCTCCAGCCTGGCGATGCGCTCCTGCGCCGGCGGGTGCGTGGCCAGCAGCAGCTGGTAGTTGGCATCCTGCGCCGATCCGCCCGCCACCGCGCGCAGCGACTGCATCAGCCCTGCTGGCGCGTAGCCGGCACGCGCGGCCCACAGCGTGCCGTAGCGATCGGCATCGTATTCGTCGGATTGGTCCAGCCCCCGGGCGTAGAGGTTGCGTACCATGTTGACCATGGCGCCGCTGAGCTGGCTGTTGCCGCTGCGCGCCTCGACGATGCCGCCGGCCATCTGCGCAAAACCGCCCTTCCTGACCGCCGACAGATAGTGGCCGTGCAGCACATGCGTGATTTCATGGCCCAGCACCCCGGCCAGCTCGGCCTCGGAATTGAGCGTGCGCAGCAGGCCCTTGGTGACGAATACGTAGCCGCCCGGCGTGGCGTAGGCATTGACGGCGTCGGAATCGATCACGCCAAAGCGCCAGTCGTAGTGCACCGGCCTGCCCTGCCCGTCCTTGCGCGGGTCGGTCTGCTCGGCCACCCACAGGCCGACGCGGTTGACGTAGCGCTGCAGCTCGTCGTCGCGCAGCAGCGGGCGCGCGCCCAGCAGCACCGAGGCAAAGCCCGAGCCCAGCTCGCGCTCTTCCTGCGGGCTGTAGTCCTTGAAGGCGGCAGAAGCGCCTTGCATGACGTTCTGCACGCCGCTCGCCACGCCGCTGCCGGATGAACCGCCGCCCCCGAGGCCGCTCAGCGCACTGCTCAGCCCGGAGGGCATGGTTTCGCACCCGGCCAGCAGGGCAGCGCAGGCGCCCAGCGCCAGCCAGCGCTTGAAGGCCGGGCCCTTCATTGCCCGGCTCCGTCATAGTCGGCGATCTTCACGGCGCTGAGCTTGCCGCCGCGGGCGAACTGCTGCGCATCGCCGGGCTTGACAGCGTAGCGGTCGAGCTGTCTCAGCTCCTGCGGCGCGGGCTGGGCCTTGGCCAGCTGCTCCTGCGTGAGGCCGCGCGTGCCCGTCGTCGCCGTGGGTGCCGAGCTGGAACCGGTGAACAGGCTGGCGAGCGCATTGCCGCCGCCCGCCGCCGGCCTGGCAGCGGCCATCGATTTCACGTGCGAAATCCGCACCCAGCCCTGCTGCTGGCCGGACTGCACCTTGAGCCAGCCGCCCTGCGCCTGCACCGCCTGCAGCGGGGCGCCGAGGGGCAGCTGCCGCACCACCATCGAATTGAGCGAGGGCGTGGCGCGCAGCTGCGTGGCGGTGGTCACTTCGTGCGTTTGTGCGCCCGCCAAAGCGCCCCAGCAGAGCGCCGCCAGCACGGGCAGCCAGCGCCAGCCACTTGCCATGGAAATCCGGTTCACGCTGCACCTCCTTCTCTTGCCGATGGGGCCGTTTCTTCTGTTCGGCGCATTGTAGGCAGCGGCTCGTGCAAGCGTACCTGTTGTTCGCGCCCCTTGACGCTGAAAGCGCCGTGGTCGATGAAGCCGAAGGCGTCGCCGCACAATGCCCGGGTGGATTCGGAAACCAGGATGCGCGCTATGCCCTTGGTGCAGCCTTCGATGCGGCTGCCCAGGTTGACGGTATCGCCGATGGCGGTGTAATCGAGCCGCTGCGAGGTGCCGAGAAAGCCGATCACGGCCGGGCCGCTGTGGATGCCGATGCCGATCTCCAACACCGTGCCCGGCAGCTCGCGCGCCACCTCGGCGGCAAAACGCTCAAGCGCCTCGGACATGCCGAGTGCCGCGCGCACCGCGCGCTGGGCATGGTCGGCCTGCGCCACCGGCGCGCCCCAGAAGGCCATGATCGCGTCGCCGATGAATTTGTCCAGCGTGCCGCCGTGCTGGAAGATCACCTGCACCTGCATCTCGAAATAGCGGTTGAGCAGCGCGACGATCTCTTCCGGCTTGCGGTGCTCCGAGAGGCTGGTAAAGCCGCGGATGTCGGAAAACAGCACCGTCACCTCGCGGCTGGCGGAGACCTCGGCCTGCGCCACCTGCCGTTCTTCGGAGAGGCTGTTCACGATGCGCGGATCGACAAAGCGCGAGAACATCGCCTGCACGTGGTGGCGCTGCGCCATCTCCAGGCGCGAGGACAGCAGGCCGAAGGCCAGCAGCGCCAGCGCCCCCATCGCCAGCGGCGAGACCGGCATCCAGTAGAGGTTGATGCGCAGCAGCAGCACGGCCATGCCCAGCGTCAGCAGCGCCACCGCGGCCAGCATGGCCGCGGGCCAGACCGGCGAGGCGCGCGCGGCAAAACCCACGCCCATGGCCACGATCAGTACCAGCGCCAGCGCCGGGTTCACCCAGCCCGGCGCCTCGCGCAGCCAGTCATCCGACTGCAGATTGGCCAGCGCCGTCGCCAGCACGAAAGGCCCGGGCGTGGTGGCGTTCACCGGCGTGGGCACGAAGTCGAGCAGCCCGCTGGCCGTGGCGCCGATGACGATGATCTTGCCCGCCGGATCGAAGGGCAGCGCCGCACCCTCGGTCTGCGCTGCCAGATAGGCCTTGGCATACGGTATGCGCGTGAAGGGCTCGCCGTACCAGTGCAGCCGAAAGCGCGGCGCCTGCGGCCCGGGCAGATGCAGCAGTTCAGCGATGCGGCCGATGATGTGCGGCAGCCACCAGCCCTGGGTTTCGCGCCCCAGCTCGATGCTGCGCCCGATTCCGTCCGCGTCCTTGATGAAATTGATGTAGCCGGTGCGCCAGAGTTCGGGCGGCAGCGCAATGGGCGCGTCGATGCCGTAGCGCGCCTGCGGATCGGCGTGCGGCCCGGCGCGTATGCCCATCACCCCGGGCGCCAGCGCCAGCGGCGCCTGCCGCGCAGAGTCTTCCAGCAGGATCATGGGCACGAAGATGCGCTCGTCGTGCATCGCCTGCGCCAGCGCGGCATCGTTCTCCGGGTGCAGCCGGTCCTGGGGCGAAAGAATGATGTCCAGCACGATGGCGCGCGGCTGGTGCGCCGTCAGCGCCGTCAGCAGCTCGGCATGGATGGCGCGTGGCCAGGACCAGGTGCCCGCCACCTCCAGCATCTGCGGATCGACCAGCGAAGGCTGGTCGATGTCCACCACCACGACGTCCCGCGGCGGCGTGCGCCGCCCGGCGTCCCAGCGCAGCAGGGCATCGCCGGCGCGGTTGTCCAGCGCATCGAGCGCACGCCAGTGCGTCAGATCGGCCAGCGTGAGCAGCGCCAGCAGCGCCCCCAGCAATGCATACAGGGTGCGCCTGCCAAGCCGCTCGCGCAGCCGTGCAAGCCACAGGGTCGATCGCGCAGGTTCAGCCACGAAGCGTGGTATCCGAAGCCGCCTTCACGGCGTCAAGCCAACCGCGGTTGCTACTTGAAGTAGAGCTGCTCGCGCTTGCCTGCATTGCGCTGAGGGCCTATTTTGTTTGGATTCAGCTGCGCTGGCGCAGCGCCTCATACAGGCACACGCCGCTGGCGACCGAGACGTTCAGGCTTTCCACCGCGCCGCGCATGGGGATGGAGACCAGCGCATCGCAGCGCTTGCGCGTGAGCTGGCGCATGCCCTGCCCCTCGGCGCCCAGCACCAGCGCGAGCGGGCCGCTCAGGTCGGCCTGGTAGAGCGTCTGCGGCGCATCGTCGCTGGTGCCCACCACCCGGATGTCGCGCTCCTGCAGTTCGGAGAGCTGGCGCGCGAGATTGGTCACCATGAAGTAGGGCACGGTCTCGGCCGCGCCGCTCGCCACCTTGGCCACGGTGGCGCTGATGCCGGCCGCATGGTCCTTGGGCGCGATCACCGCGTGCGCCCCCGCGCCATCGGCCACGCGCAGGCAGGCGCCGAGGTTGTGCGGATCGGTCACGCCGTCGAGCACCAGCAGCAGCGGCGGCACGCTCAAGCCATCGAGCAGATCGTCCAGCGAATGGCTGCGCGTTATCTCCTGCACGCGCGCCGCCACGCCCTGGTGGCTGTGGGTGCCGGCCAGCCGCGCAATGCGCAGGCTGTCGGCTTCCACCAGGCGCACGCCTGCCTCCCTGGCCCGTTCAATGAACTGGCGCATGCGCGCGTCGCGCCGCGACGGGTCGTGCAGGATTTCCACCACGCTCGCGGGCGCGGTCTTCAGGCGCACGCCCACTGCATGAAAGCCAAAAAGCACTTTGAGATCAGCCATGCCGGGATTATGGATGCCGCGCTGCGGCATGATCGCCGCGTACCCGCACCAAGCCATCGCCAAACGATCCCAGCCCCGACCCGCATGCTGTCCCTGCCCCATCTCTCACCGCTGGAGCACGGCGCCTTCGTGGCGGCGGGGCTGCTGACCTATCTGGTGGTGACGCGCATCCGGCGCCAGCGCCGCCCGGCGTACGCCGCGCTGTCGTGGGTGCTGGGGATCGCCGCCTTTCCCTACCTTGGACTGCCGCTGTTCCTGCTGTTTGGCACGCGCAAGCTCATCCGGCCGGCGACGCGGCGCCAGCCCCTGCCGATCGGGCAGGCGGCAGAGGGCGCGCCGCCCTGGGCCGCTCGGCTGCTGGCTGCCCTCGGCGTGGTTGCGGCGCGTCCGCAGGAGTCGGTGCGCTTTGCCAGCGACGGGCATGAGGCCCTGGAGCAGTTGCACGGCGTGATCGCATCCGCCCGTGCGGCGCTGGATATCTGCACCTATGTGCTGGGCGACGACGCCGTGGGCGCGGAGATTGCCGCTGCCCTTGCCGAACGCGCGCGCCACGGGGTGCGCGTTCGCCTGCTGGTGGACAGCATCGGCAGCCTGAAGAGTGCCCGCAACCATGATGCCCTGCTCAAGGCGGCGGGCGTGCGTACACGCCGGTTCGTACCGGCGCTGGGCCTGCCGGGGCGCGGCAGGACGAATCTGCGCAACCACAGGAAGATGGTGGTGGCCGACGGCCAGCGCCTGTGGGCCGGCGGGCGCAACATGGCCAGCGAGTATTTCGTGGATACCGGTGGTGAGCCCGCCTGGCGCGACCTGAGCTTCGTCGCGCACGGGCCGCTGGCGGCGCAGGCGCTGGCCTTGTTCGAGGGCGACTGGCGCATCGCCCGGGGCGTGCGCAAGGCGCCGCGCGCCGACTATGCCGACCGCCTTGCCCGCCATGACGCGGCACTCGGAGCGGCGGTTGCCGGATCGGCCGCCCCAAGCACTGGCGGGCTGGCGCACTGGGTGCCCAGCGGCCCTGATTTTCACGAGGACATTCTGCACGCGCTGATCGTCTCCGCCGTCTTTCATGCGGAGCAGCGGCTGTTGCTGGCCACGCCCTATTTCGTGCCCGACGAGGGCCTGCTGGAGGCGCTGGTGCTGGCCGCCAAGCGCGGCGTGGCGATCACGCTGGTGCTGCCGCGCCGCTCCAACCACCGCCTTGCGGACTGGGCGCGCGGGCGGTCGGTGCGCACGCTGGTGCAGGCGGGCGCGGCTGTACGCCTGCTGCCCGGCATGCTGCACGCCAAGACGGTGGTGGTGGACGACGCGCTGGCGCTGTGCGGCTCGGCCAATCTGGACAGCCGCAGCCTGTTCATCAACTACGAAGCCATGGCGGCCTTTTATGGCGCCGCCGAAATCGGCTGGCTGGCCCGCTGGGTGCAGGACACGGCCCACCTGGGCGAGCCCGCCAGCAGCAAGGCGCCGAGCTGGCCGCGCGACATCGCCGAGGGCATCGTCGCCACGGTCGGCTTTCAGCTCTGATCGATGGCGGCGATGGCGCCCGCCTCCAGCGTGATGCGCTGCTGGCAGCGTGCCGCGATGCCGCGGTCGTGCGTGACCAGCACCAGCGTGGTGCCCTGTTCCTGGTTGAGCTGCAGCATGAGCTGCATCACCGATTCGCCGGTGGCGTAGTCCAGGCTGCCGGTCGGCTCGTCGGCCAGCAGCAGCGCCGGCTGCACCACGAAGGCGCGCGCCAGCGCCACGCGCTGCTGCTCGCCACCCGAAAGCACCCGCGGGTACGCCCTGGTCCGCTGCGCCAGGCCCACGCGCGCCAGCATTTCCGTGGCGCGCTGCCGCGCATCGCCATGGCCCGCGAGCTCCAGCGGCAGCATGACGTTTTCCAGCGCGTTCAGGTGGCCCAGCAGCTGAAAGCTCTGGAACACGAAGCCGATCTTCTGCGCGCGCAGCGCCGCGCGGGTATCCTCGTCGAGGGCAAACACATCCTGCCCATCCAGCACCACCGTGCCGCTGCTGGGCGTATCCAGCCCCGCCATGATGGACAGCAGGGTGCTCTTGCCCGAGCCCGATGCGCCGACGATGGCGACCGTCTGGCCGTGCTGCAAGGCGAAGCTGACATCCCGCAAAATGTCAAACTGCCCCGTGGCATCGAAGACCGTCTTGCGCAGTTGGCGCACCGAGAGCAGAGGCGAAGCAATGGAAGGTTGGGAATCAGGCATGAACGATCGTGAAGGAAACCGGCGCGGTGCGCACCGGCGTGACTTTATCCTGCTGGCGCTCGCTAGCTGCGCGGCCATGCCGTCCAAGGCAGCGCCGGCGCCGGTGGTTCTGGTGCTGGGCGACTCGATGAGCGCCGAATACGGCCTGGCGCGCGGCAGCGGCTGGGTGGCCCTTTTGCAGGAGCGCCTGGCAGATCAGAAGATGGCGGCAACGGTGATCAACGCCAGCGTGAGCGGCGATACCACGGCCGGCGGGCGCTCGCGCCTGCAGGCGCTGCTGCAGAAGCACCAGCCCGCGCTGGTGGTGATCGAGCTGGGCGGCAACGACGCGCTGCGCGGCCTGCCGCTGCAAGGCACCGAGGACAACCTGGCCCGGATGGTGCAGCAGGCGCAGGCGGCGCGGGCCAAGGTGCTGCTTGTGGGCATGCAGGTGCCACCCAACTACGGCACCGATTACGCACGGCGCTTTGCCGCCCTGTTTGAAACCATCGCCAAGGCGCACGAGGCGGCGCTGGTTCCCTTCCTGCTGGCGGGCGTGGCCGATGGGCCGGAGCCGCTGCGGCTGTTTCAGGCCGACCGCATCCATCCCAACGCGCGGGCACAGCCCCTCATGATGGAAAACGTCTGGAAGGTGCTGGCGCCCATGCTGCGCTGACCAACTATCAATACCGAAGCTGCCAGCGCTTGTCTGTATTGGGCTATTGGCAAAAAACAGTGTCCATCGCCTGCTGCAGGTCCGCGCGCAGATCCCGCACGTCCTCCAGCCCGACCGCAAAGCGCACCACCGTGCCGTGGGCCAGGTGCGGCGTGGCGCGGCTGCGCATGGCCGGCAGCTGGTAGGGCATGACGAGGCTGAGCGGTCCACCCCAGCTGTAGCCCAGGCGAAAGAGCGTGAGCGCATCGCAGAAGGCATCGACCTGCGCGCTGCTGAAGCGCGCGTCCACCACCACGCTGAACAGGCCCGCGGCCAGCCCTTGGCGGCCGCACAGGGCCTGCCAATGGCCATGGCCAGGTGCGCCGGCCAGTGCCGGATGCAGCACCTGCGCCACGGACGCCTGCCCCTGCAGCCATTGCGCCAGCGCACGCGCCGCCACATCCTGCGCTTGGTAGCGCAGCGCCATGCTGGGCAGGGCGCGCAGCACGGCCTCCAGATCGTCGGCCGCCACGCCCAGGCCCAGGTGCATGTGCGTCTCCTGAATGCGCCGGTGCAGCGCCGCATCGCGCGTGGTGATGGCACCCATCAGCACATCGCCACCGCCGCTGGGGTATTTGGTGAGCGCATGCACCGAGACATCCACCCCCAGACTGCCATCGCCCAGCAGGTCAAAGGGCGCAAAGGCCAGGCCCGCGCCCCAGGTGTTATCGAGTGCCGCCGCCACGCCACGCTCCCGGCACAGACGCGCCTGGGCGATGAGATCGGGGAATTCCATGGTGACCGAGCCCGGCGCCTCCAGCCACACCAGGCGCGTGGCGGGCGTGATCTTGCCGGCAAGGTCCTGCACGTCCAGCGGGTCGTACAGCGCGTGGCGCACGCCATAGCGTGCCAGCAGCTCCAGCGTGAGCGCCTTGTTCGGACCATAGACGTTGTCGGGCAGCAGCACTTCATCGCCCTGTGAGAGCAATGCCAGCGAGGTGGTGCTGATGGCCGCCAGGCCGCTGGGCGCCAGCAGGCAGTGCGTGCCGCCCTCCAGCGTGGCGATGCGCTCCTCCAGCAGAAAGCTCGTCGGCGTGCCATGCAGCCCGTAGGTATAGCCGCTCTTGTCCTGCCAGCGGCGCTTGCGCATGGCGGCGACGTCAGGGAACAGCACGGTGGACGCCTTGTGCACCGGCGGCTGGATGCCCTCGAAGGCGGATGGCGGTGCGTAGGCGTGGTGGATTAGGGCGGTGGCGATGTGGTGCGGATCGGGCTTTTGTGTCATCCCCGCATGGTAGCGCTGCGACAATCCATCGATGACCACACACCCTGGCTTCGCGCGCTGGTTTCCCTTCCTGGCATGGCCGCGGCCCGACCGGGAGCTGCTGCGCGGCGAATTCTGGGCCGGCATGACGGTCGGGCTGATGCTGGTGCCCCAGGGCGTGGCCTATGCCCAGCTCGCCGGCATGCCTTTGATCACGGGCATGTATGCCTCGTTCATCCCGATGCTGGTCGCCGTGCTCTGGGGCTCTTCGGTGCGCCTGGGCGTGGGGCCGACGGCGCTCACCAGCCTGCTCACCGGCGCCTCGCTCATCGGCCTGGCCGAGCCCGGCAGCGCGCATTGGGTGGCCCTGGTGGTGTGGATCGCCATCCTCTCCGGCCTGCTGCAGGCGACGCTTGGGGTGGTGCGTTTTGGCTGGCTGCTCAGCCTGGTGACTTCCCCCGTGCTGAACGGCTTCACCCAGGCGGCGGCGCTGCTCATCCTGACATCGCAACTGCCTTCGCTGCTGGGGCTCGCGACGGGTTGGCGCGCATTTCTGCAGCAGCCCTCCTGGCAGGCGCTGGACTGGCGCGCCGCTGCCTTTGGCCTTGCGAGCATCGCCCTGCTGTGGATGATGCAGCGCTGGCGGCGCAGCTTTCCGGCGGCCATCGTGGTGATCGCGCTCACAGCCACGGCCAGCTGGGCGACGGGCTTCGCGGCGCACGGCGGCGCGGTGATCGGCGCGCTGCCGCAGGGGCTGCCCAGCCTGTTTCTGCCCGGCTGGCTGAGCTGGGGTGATTTCAGCGCGCTCATCATGCCGGTGATGGTGATCACGCTGGTGAGCTTTCTGGAAACCGCCTCCAGCGCCAAGGTGGACCATGGCCAGGGCGGCACGCAATGGAACGAAAACCAGGACTTGATCGCCCACGGCCTGGCCAAGGTGAGCTCGGGCCTGTGCGGCGCCTTCCCCACCAGCGCCTCGTTCTCGCGCTCGGCGCTCAATCTGTATGCCGGCGCGCAGACCGGCTGGGCCACGCTGTTCGCCTTCGCCCTGGTGCTCGCGGCCCTGCTGTGGCTGGTGCCGCTGCTCCACCACGTGCCGCAATCGGTGCTGGCGGCGGTGGTCATCGTCGCCATCAAGGGCCTGATCAAACCCATGAGCATGCTGCGGCTGTGGCGCCTTTCGCGCGTGGAAACCGTCACCGGGCTGCTGACCTTCGCGATCACGCTGCTGAGCGCGCCGCGCATGTACTGGGGCGTGCTGATCGGGCTGCTGGTGAACCTGAGCCATTTCCTCTTTCAGCGCCTGCATCCGCGCATCATCGAAGTCGGCCTGCACCCCGACGGCACGCTGCGCGACCGCATGCTCTGGAACCTGCCCGCGCTGCCGGCCGGGGTGCTGGCGCTGCGCATGGACGCGGCGCTGGATTTCGCCTCCGCCACCGCGCTGGAAAAACGCGTGGCCGACGAGCTGGCGAGCCGCCCGCAGCTGCGCCACCTGTGCCTGTTCGCCCAACCCATCAACCGCATCGACGTGACCGGCGTGGAAGCCTTCGTGCGCCTGCTGCTGCTGATGCAAAGCCGCGGCGGCGTGCTGCATGTGAGCGGCCTGAAGCTGCCGGTGCAGCAGACGCTGGAGGCGGCCGGCGCGCTGAAGACCAATACCCACCTGCTCATCTACCGCACGGATGCGCAGGCGGTAGCCGCCCTGCAGAAACTTTACGCGCCGGGATGATTCACAGGCTGCAGCGCCGCGCCATGCAGCCAGGGCGCTGTTACACTTGACGGACCCGCTTCAGCTGCCACTTTTCAGGACTTGCGCAACCCCATGGATCTCGGCGATCTGCGTCTAGGCACTGCCCACGCCCTGGTGTCCGAGTCCCTTGGCGAGCGGCTGCCGGCGCCTGAGGCACAGCCCGCGGTTTACCTGCAGGCGCTGATCGACGGGCTGTGCGAGCTTTCGCTCAAGGACCCGCTGACCGGCCTGCACAACCGCCGCTACCTCAATGCCGTGCTCGAAAGCGAAATTGACCGCGTCGCACGCACTGGCGAGGCGGCTTTGCTGCTGATCATCGATATCGACTATTTCAAGAACGTCAACGACACCCATGGCCATCCCGTGGGCGACCAGGTGCTGCAAGCGGTGGGGCAGGCGATTCGCGCGTGCATGCGGCCCATGGACACCGTCGCGCGCTACGGCGGCGAAGAGTTTGCCGTGATCCTGCCGGCCTGCCAGTTCGGTTTTGGCAAGCGGGTGGCCGAGCGCGTGCGCAGGGCCATCAAGGCGGCGCAGGTGGCGGTATCTCCGGCCCTGACACTGAACGTTACGGCCAGCATCGGCGGTGCCTACACGATCGAGTGGATCCGCAGCACCACCGCGCTGTGGACGGACCGCGCCGACGCCCAGCTCTACAAGGCCAAGCAGAGCGGGCGCAACCGCGCCTGCATCGAAGAGCCGCCGGACAGCACCGTGACCGCTGACGAAAAAAACATGCTTTTGGCCCCGCTATACAAGGCATCGGGCTGGGACGATCTATCGTCCAATGAGACTTTGAACCATGGCAGCGCCCACTGAATCCCCCTCCATGCCCGGCGCGCCGCCAGTCGCATCCGCTCCCGCTGCGGCCAGCTCTGCGCAGGACGGCCGCCCGATCCAGAGCACCGGCGCGCGCATCGTTGCCGTCACCAGCGGCAAGGGCGGCGTCGGCAAGACCTTTGTTTCCGCCAATCTGGCGGCCGCCCTTGCGCGCCGCGGCCACCGTGTGCTGGTGCTGGACGCCGACCTCGGCCTGGCCAACCTGGACGTGGTGCTCAACCTCTACCCCAAGCTCACGCTGCACGACGTGATCACCGGCAAGGCGCAGCTCGATGAAGTGGTGGTGCCCACGCCCGGCGGCTTTTCCGTCGTGCTCGCCGGTTCGGGCATGGTGGAATATTCCCGCCTCACCCCCGAGGTGCGCAATGAGCTGCTGCGCGTGATCGAGCAGCTCACGCCGCACTACGACGTGATGCTGCTCGATACCGGCGCCGGCATCTCCGACGTGGTGCTGTTCTCCGTATCACTGGCCTCCGAGGTGCTGGTGGTGGCAACGCCCGAGCCCACCTCGCTCACCGACGCCTATGCCGCCATCAAGGTGCTGGCAGCGCAGCAGGACCGCCAGCACATCCGCCTCGTGGTGAACCAGACGGCGCGGCCGGGCGATGGGCGGGCCATCACCAGCCAGCTGCAGCAGGTGCTCAATCGCTTTGTCGCCACCGGCTCGGGCCAGCCGCTGCGCCTGATCCACATGGGCGATATCCCGGCCGATCCGAGCGTGCGCGATGCCGTGATGCGGCGCCAGCTGCTGGTGCAGCACATGCCGGGCAGCCCGGCGGCATTGGCGGTATCCCAGCTGGCCGGCAAATTCGAAAGCACGCTGCTGCCACCCGCAAGCTGAGGTTCGGCTGGCGCTTCGCTACTGTTTTGACGGCGGCCCGCCGGAAATCGAAAAACCCAGCACCGGCGCCGATTCATCGGCAAACGGCACACTGAGCGCGAGCTCGCCGATACCGTGCAGCAGGCAGCTTTCGCGGCGCAGCTGCACCGGCGAAGCGCCACCGGCAAAGCGCACCCAGGTACCGAAGCTGCTCAAATCGGTCAGCACGGCGCTGCCCTGGCGCCAATCCACGCGCGCATGCGTGCGCGAGGCGCGCTGGTCATCGACGCGCACGTGGCAATCGGCGCCGCGTCCGATGTACACGGTGCCCGCCGCCGCGGTGAACCACTGCCGCGTGCCATGCCACTCGAATTCGAGCCTGCCGGTGCCGCCCGCACCCGCCAGGAGCACGCCCAGCTCGCTCGGCAGACCGCCCTGGACGGTCAGGTTGTCCTGCCCCTCCTCTTCGCGCCATTCGATCTGGTAGGTGACGACGGCTTCCGAGCGGCCGCGCACCTCGATGTGCCCCAGGCGGTTCGCCCCGCCGCGCTGGCGCCCGCGCAGCTCCTGCACCGTGGCCTCGGTGGCCAGGATTTCATCCGGCCCCGCGCGCTCGCACAGACGCGCCGCGATATTGACCGCATCGCCATAGCAATCGCCTTCGACCTCCACGACTTCGCCCGTGCACAGGCCGACACGCACCGCCAGGCGCTGCGACTCGGGCAGCGCGCGGGTCGCCAGGAATTGCTCGCGCATGAGCTGCACGGCGGCGTTGGCGGCGTCGGCGCCATGGGCAAAAATGCCGAACACGCCGTCGCCCAGCTTCTTGACCACCCGCCCGCCGCCGTGCTTGATGGCCAGGCCCATTTGCCGCGTCAGTGTGGTGACCGCACGCGTTGCCTCGGCGTTGCCCAGCGCGTCAAACAGCGCCGTGCTGCCCGCGATGTCTGCAAACACCACGGTCTTGATGGGACTGGCTGCGTTGGACAGGGGAAAGCCTCAGGGTTGGATGCCGTGCATTATCAGTACAAACGCACAAAATCTGAAAAAACGGTCAATGAACGTGACCCCAGAGCATCAACGCATCGCGCCCTTCGACCGCCAGCGCCACCTTCGCCCCTACCGGCAGGGTGACCTTGGTGGGTACATGGCCAAACGGCAGCCCGGTCAGCACCGGAACGCGCGTGTGCTGGCGCAGCCACGCCACCACCGTGGCCAGCGAAAACCCCTTGTCGTGCGGCGTGCGGCGGTAGTCCGTGAACTGCCCAAGCACGATGGCCTTCTGCCGCGCCAGCACGCCCACGTACAGCAGCTGGGTGAGCATGCGCTCGATGCGGTAGGGGTGCTCGCCCACATCTTCCAGAAACAGCACGCCGCCCTGGATGGTCGGCAGCCATGGCGTGCCCACCAGCGAACACAGTACCGCCAGGTTGCCGCCCCACAGCAGCGCGCCGTGCAGCTCCTTGCCCGCCAGCACACCTTCGCTGTCCTTGGGCAGGCGCCAGCCGGTACCCTCGCCTTCGCCGCTGAAAAGGTCCTGCAGGCAGGCCAGCATGATGTCGTCGGGTTCTTCTGCACAGCCCAGGTCCGCACACAGCAGCGGCCCCGCCCAGGTGCCGGTGCCCGTGCGCGCCAGCAGCGCCATCTGCAGCGCGGTGAAATCGCTCATGCCGACAAAGCGCGTGCCGCGCTCCACGGCCCTGGCCAACTGCTTGTAGCGTATCTCGGGCAGCAGCCGCGTGAGGCCATAGCCGCCGCGCGTCATCATCGCCACGTCGGCACCGCTGGCCGCCGCGCGGTGGATGGCGGCGAGCCGCGCGGCATCGTCGCCGGCAAAGCGCGTGTGGCTGGACAGCGCATCCGGGTCCAGCTCCACTTCATGGCCGAGCCGCTGCAGGCGCTTGGTGGCGCGGCGCAGCGCGGCCTTGTCGCGCACCGCGCCGGAAGGCGAATAGACGTAAATATGCTGCGCGCCCGCGTGGTGGCTGCAGTGCTCGTGTGCGTGATCGTGGGTGGAAGGCAAGGGTTTCAGGCCGGGCTGCGCGGCGCGGCTCCATCGGGATGGGTGACAGGCGCAAAGTATTCCACAGCGCGGCGCGCCACGTTTCCGGCGGCCGCGGCATCGGCGATCGCCGCCTCGAACCATGGCATGCCGTCGGGCACTTGCCGCGGCTCCCGGGGCCAGTGCTCCAAGGCCCTGGGACCGGCGCGGTGGCCCTCGTCCGGGTAGGGCGCATTTGCCGCACCGGCGGGCATGGCGGGCAGTTGCAGCAGCAGCGCCCCGGCGCAATGGGGCAGCAGCCGATGGGGCCATGCCGTGGCGCCCTGGCCATCCGCCAGTCCCAGCACGGCCGCATTCAGACCCAGGCGCGCCAGCAGCTCCTTGAGCACCTGGGCATGCCAATCCGCGCTGTGCACCGTTGCCTTCTTCGGCTTGTCGCTGCGGCCAAAGCCGATCAGGTCGGGGACGATCACACGCTGACCCAGGGCGACCAGCGCCGGTGCAAAATCGCGCCACTGCCAGCTCCAGCCCCGGGCGCCATGCAGCAGCAGCCAGGCCCCGCCGCCCGTACCCGGGCCCAGGTCCAGATAATGCAGGCGCAAGCCCTGCAATGTTGGCAAATCGGACACCCAACGCGACAGCGGGCTGGCGAAGGCGGCCATGCGGGCGTCGGGTGTGCGCAGCGCATCATCGCGCAGCGGCTGCGCGCTGGTGCGCTGCAACCGGCGCCGCTGGCCGAAAAAATCCTGCAGCAGCGCAGTGCACTCGGCGGCAAGCACGCCGCCATGGAGAGCCGTCTGGTGGTTCAGCCGCGGCTCGGCGAACACATTGAAAACCGAGCCCGCGGCGCCCGTCTTGGGATCGGGCGCGCCAAACACCACGCGCGCCAGGCGCGCATGCAGCATGGCACCGGCGCACATCAGGCAGGGCTCGAGCGTGACATAGAGCGTGCAGCCATCGAGCCGGTAGTTGCCCAGCTGCTGCGCCGCTGCGCGCAAGGCCGCGATTTCGGCGTGCGCCGTCGGGTCGTGCTGCTGCCTGGGGGCATTGCGCCCGGTGGCGATGAGCACGCCCTCCCGGACGATCGCGGCACCGACCGGCACCTCGCCCGCTGCCTGCGCCTCCCGCGCGGCATCCAGCGCCGCGCGCATCCAGTGCTCATCGCCTTCCATCATGCGGTAAAAAAATCACAAACCATAGCATTTACCGTAATACAGCAAAGCGTTAGAGGCATATTCATTGACCATCTTCGGGTATCGCCCGAGGCTGCTGCATCAACGATTCCACCTGTTGCTTGACCTGCTGCTGCACCTGCCGGCTCTGCGCCTTCACGCTGGCGGCATCGGCTGCAGCGGGCGCACCCTGCTCGGCCGCCGGTGGCAGCGCGATGGACGGCGCATGCAGCTGTTTCTTGACCAGAATCGCCACGATGGCCAGGGCCACCAGCAAACCCACCAGGCTGAATCCAAAGCGCATTGCCCACTCCTGCATGTATTGCCACGCATGGTAGCGCCGGCCATATGCACATAAGCATTTGTTCTTTCCGCATCCCGGCACGACCACGCACAATAGGCGGTTTTTCCGACAACACGAAGGCAAGTCCATGCATATCGACACCCTGGCGGTCCACGCCGGCTACTCCCCTGACCCCACCACCAAGTCGGCGGCGGTGCCGATCTACCAGACCACCTCCTATGTCTTCGACAGCGCGCAGCACGGCGCGGACCTCTTCGACCTGAAGGTGCCGGGCAACATCTACACGCGCATGATGAATCCGACCACCGACGTGCTGGAAAAACGCCTGGCGGCGCTGGAAGGCGGCGCGGCGGCGCTGGCATTCGCATCGGGCATGTCGGCCATCACGGCGGCCATCCAGACGATCGCCGAGGCGGGCGACAACATCATCAGCTCCAGCACGCTCTACGGCGGCACCTACAACCTGTTTGCCCACACCTTCCCGCAGCAGGGCATCACGGTGCGCTTTGCCGATCCGCGCAAGCCCAAGAGCTTTGCCAAGCTGATTGACGAGCGCACCAAGGCCATCTTCTGCGAATCCATCGGCAACCCGCTGGGCAACGTGACCGACATCCGGGCTCTCGCCGACGTGGCGCACGCCCACGGTATTCCGCTGATCGTGGACAACACCGTGCCCAGCCCCTACCTGATGCGCCCCATCGAGCATGGCGCGGACATCGTGGTGCATGCCCTCACCAAATACCTGAACGGCCACGGCAACAGCATAGGCGGGGCCATCGTGGACAGCGGCAAGTTCCCCTGGGCCGAGCACAAGGCGCGCTTCAAGCGCCTGAACGAGCCGGACGTGAGCTACCACGGCGTGGTCTATACCGAAGCGCTGGGCGCGGTGGCCTACATCGGACGCGCGCGCGTGGTGCCGCTGCGCAACACCGGCGCGGCGCTGGCGCCACACAGCGCCTTCCTGATCCTGCAGGGCATCGAAACCCTGGGCCTGCGCATGGAGCGCACCTGCGAAAACGCGCAGAAAATCGCCGAAACGCTGGAGAAACACCCCAAGGTGGAATGGGTGCGCTACGCCGGCCTGCCCAGCCACCCGGACCATGCGCTGGTGCAACGGCAACTGGGCGGCAAGGCTTCGGGCATCGTCTCGTTCAACCTCAAATCCAGCGGCGACCCGCGTGCGGCGGGGGCGCGCTTCCTGGATGCGCTCAAGCTCTTCTACCGCCTGGTGAACATCGGCGACACGCGCTCGCTCGCCACGCACCCGGCCAGCACCACGCATCGCCAGCTCAACCCCGAGGAACTCGCCAGCGCCGGCGTGACGGAAGGCATGATTCGCCTTTCCATCGGCATCGAGCACATCAGCGACCTGCTTGCCGATCTGAACCAGGCCCTCGAAGCCGTCTGAAGTTTCAAGCGAAAAGAGCCGCCAGCGCTTTTCCAGCAAGCGCTGGCAGCTCTTTTTTTGGAGTATCTCTAAATCATCCCCAGCATGCGCGGCAGCCACAGGCTCATCGCGGGCCAGTAGGTGACGGCGACGAGAAAGCCCAGCATCGCCAGCAGCCAGGGCCAGACGGCCACCGTCAGCTCGGTAATTCCCATCTTGGTGATGCCCGAGGCCACGTACAGGTTCAGGCCTACCGGCGGATGGCACATGCCGACTTCCATGTTCACCACCATCAGGATACCCAGGTGAATGGGGTCTATGCCCAGCTTCATCGCGATCGGAAACAGGATCGGCGCGAAGATCAGCATGATCGACGAGGGCTCCATGAAGTTGCCCGCCAGCAGCAGGACGACATTGACCGCCAGCAGGAAGCCGATCACGCCCAGGCCGTGGCTCATGATCCAGTCGGCCATGGCCTGCGGGATGTTCTCGTTGGCCATGATGAAGCTGAACAGCGCCGCGTTGGTGATGATGTACAGCAGCATGGCGCTCATGTTGGCGGAGTTCAGCAGCACCTTGGGCACGTCCTTCAGGCCCATGTCCTTGTAGATGAACACCGCGACGAAGAAGGCGTAGACCGCGCTCATGGCCGCGGCCTCGGTGGGCGTGAAGATGCCGGCGTAGATGCCGCCCATCACCACGATGATCAAGAGCAGCCCCCAGACCGACTCGCGAAAGGCCTTCCAGCGTTCGCCCCAGCTGGCCTTGGGCAGGCGCGGGTAGTCGTTCTTGCGCGCGCGCCACCAGGTCACCAGGCCCAGCACGAAGGCCAGCACGATGCCGGGGATGACGCCGGCCATGAACAAGGCGCCGACCGAGGTGTTGGTGGCCACGGCGTACATCACCATCACGATGGAGGGCGGGATCAGGATGCCGAGCGCCCCCGAGGTGGTGATGACGCCCGCGCCGAAGCGCTTCGGGAAGCCCGCCTTGACCATGGCCGGCAGCAGGATGGAGCCTATGGCCACCACCGTCGCCGGGCTGGAACCCGACACCGCCGCGAACAGCGCGCAGGCCATCACGCCGCCCAGGCCCAGGCCGCCGTACCAGTGGCCGACCATGGCGGTGGCGAAGCGGATCATGCGCTTGGCCACGCCCCCGTGGGTGAGGAAGTTGCCCGCCAGAATGAAGAACGGGATGGCCATGATCTCGAACTTCTCGATGCCGGTGAAGAGCTTGAGTGCCACCGATTCCAGCGGCACGTCGGTGAAGCCGAACAAAAAACTCAGCACCGTCAGGCCCAGCGCGATCGACACCGGCATGCCGGTGAGCATCAGCGCCGCGAGGAGGAAGAAGATGATGGCGGCGTTCACGGCTTGCCTCCCCGAGGCTTGCCGGTCTCATCCGGGTGCAGGTTGTCGCGCAGGCCGTAGGGGTCGGCTTCGCCCGCATCCTTGAAGGGCGGCGCCACCACCGGCTCCTCGTCATCGTCCAGGCCGTCCACATGGCCGTGGTCGTGGTGCGGCAGCTCGCCGGTGCGGATGAAGCTGACCAGCACCTGCAGAAAGCGGAAGCACATCAATCCGCTGCCCAGCGGAATCGCGCTGTACACCACCCAGGTGGGCCATTCCAGATCGGGCGTCGTCGGGCCTTCGATGAGGTGCTCCACATTCATACCCAGGGCGTTGAAGATGCCGTAGTGCGCGCCGTTCTCCCAGACGAATTTGCCGCCCATCCAGGCCACCACGCCCGTGAACAGGGCCCCCGCGGCCAGGCCGAAGATGATAAATTTGCTGCGCAGCGGCGTCTGCATGCGGTTGATGAGCACGTCCACACCCACATGGATGCCGGTGCGCACACCGTAGGCCGCACCGAACTTGGCCATCCAGACGAACATGATGATGGTCAGTTCCTGCGCCCAGGTCAGATTGACGGAGAGCAGCCAGTCCTGCAGGCCGGGAATGGCATAGCCGGCGGTATAGCGGTGCACCACCGCGACGAAGACGATGAGCGTGGCGGCGCCCATCAGGAAGGCGATCAGCCACTCTTCCAGGTGATCGAGGATTTTCATGGTTTTCACCTAAAAAATGAGCGTTGAACGGTTGCCGCTCAACGCTCAATGCCTGATTTTCAGTAGGTATCAGAGCTTGGTCGGATCAAACCCCGTGGCCTTGTAGACCTCCTGGATGGTGTCCTTGCCGATGCGGCTGGCCATCTTCTCGTGTACCGGAACCAGCGCCTTCTTGAGCGCGGCGCGCTCCTCGGCCGTGGGGGTGTAGATCTCGGTCTTGCCGCTCTTTTTCACCTCGGCCAGCGCGCGGTCGTTCTCGTCCTGCGCGATCTGGTTGGCGTAGGCCGTAGCCTGGCGCATCGCGTCTTCCAGCTGGCCGCGCACGTCGGCGGGCAGGGCGTCCCAGAACTTCTTGTTGGTGATGACCGCATAGCCGAGGTAGCCATGGTGGGTCATGCTCAGGTGTTTCTGCACCTCGTGCATCTTCTGGGTGTAGAAATTGGACGGCGGGTTCTCGGTGGCGTCCACCACGCCGGTCTGCAGCGCCTGGTAGGTTTCACCGAAGGCGATCACCTGCGGAATGCCACCGAGCGCGCGGATCTGCTCCTCGATCACCTTGGAGGACTGGATGCGGTACTTCAGGCCCTTGTAATCCGCCACGCCGTGCAGCGGCCGGTTGGCCGAGAACACCTTGAAGCCGTTGTCCCAGTAGGCCAGGCCCTTGACGCCGCGCGGCTCCAGCCTGGTGAACAGCCTGGCACCCACCGGGCCGGTGGTGATCTTGTGCAGCTCGTCGCGGTTGTCGAAGATGTAGGGCAGGTCGAACACCTCGAACTCCTTGGCGCCCAGCGGGCCGAACTTGGCCAGCGAGGGCGCCAGCATCTGGACCGAGCCGAGCTGCAGCGCCTCCATCTCTTCCTTGTCCTTGTAGAGGGCGCTGTTGGCGTACACCTCGACCTTGACCTTGCCGCCGGTCAGCTCCTCGGCCTTCCTGGCGAAGAACTCGCTGCCCTTGCCCTTGGGTGTGTCGTGCGCCACCACATGGCTGAACTTGATCACGATGGGCGATTGCGCCCGTGCGATGAATGGCGCCCCTGCCAGACCCGCCAGAGACAACGCCGCCAGAACCGGACGGCGACCCACTTTGATCGATTCACGTATGCAAGCACTCCTGTGGAAAAGAAAAACGGCGTGACCGCAAACTCCAGCCCACCGCGCGTGGGAGCGATTCTGTTGCATGGAGCCCGCCGCGCCACCCGGAAAAACCCTGTCTGATCAGGAATTCTTGACATGCATCAGCCGCCGTGCAGCAAACCGGCGACATGGGCACCGATCGCCAGACAACTGGTAAGCCCCGGCGATTCGATGCCCAGCAGGTTGACGAGCCCCGGCACGCCATGCACGTTCGGCCCCTGGATCGCGAAATCCGCCGCAGGCCCGCCCTGCCCCTGGATCTTCGGTCGCATGCCGGCATAGGCAGGCAGCAGCGCCCCATCGGGCAGGCCTGGCCAGTAGCGGCGCACCTCGCCATAGAAAACCCGGGCCCGGCGTGCATCCACGTGCAGGTCGCTTGGGTCATCCACCCACTGCACATCGGGCCCGAAGCGCGCCTGGCCGGCCAGATCGAGCGTCAGGTGCACACCCAGACCGGCCGCCTCCGGCAAGGGATAAATCAGGCGCGAGAACGGCGCACGCACGCCGCAGGCAAAGTAATTGCCCTTGGCATAAAACGCCTGGGGAATGAACGCCGCAGACAGTCCTTCGGTATGCCGTGCCAGCTTCACCGCATCCAAGCCGGCGGCATTCACCATCCATGCCGTTTCAAGCTGCGCGCCATCCTGGGTGTGCAGCCGCAGCATCCCTCGCACACGGGCGACGCGCTCGACACGCGTGCGCAGCACCACCATGGCGCCCTGCTGCTCCAAGTCGGCCTGCAGCGCCAGCATCAATGCATGGCTGTCAACGATGCCGGTGCTGGGCGAAAGCAGCGCGGCGTGGCAGGCCAGCTGCGGCTCCAGCCGCCGTGCACTGGCACCATCAAGCCACTGCAGATCGCCCACCCCGTTGGCCTCGCCCTGCGCCGCCAGGGCCCGCAGGGCATCTGCCTGCCGCGGGGAAGTCGCCACGATAAGCTTGCCGCAGCGGCTATGGGGTATGCCGCGCTGCCTGCAGTAGTCGTACAACAGCGCGCGGCCCTGCACGCACAGCAGCGCCTTGAGCGACCCCGTGGGGTAATAGAGGCCGGAGTGGACCACCTCGCTGCTGCGCGCACTGGTCTGTGTGCCGATCGCACCCTCCGCCTCCAGCACCAGCACCTCGCGCCCCTGCAAAGCCAGCGCGCGCGCCACCGCCAGGCCAACGACACCAGCGCCTACCACCACGCACTGCACGCGATCTGCCACGCTTAGCCGCTCCATCATCAACGGGATCGTAATTCCGTGTGGTTACCCCACTCGTTTCACATCAGCACCGGTTCCCGATGCTCTGAACGCGCATCAACCGCGCTCACGACGTTGTATATGGTACGTTCATGGACCACGCGATCCTTGCCGGTCAGGCCGGGCCTGCAGCGCATCCTGACCCTTGCCGTCACCTCGGATCGCGCGGCATCGACGGCGAAGGATTCCCGTCCCGCCAAAGGCTCCACAACGGCCCAGTTGGTGAGGCCGCCGACACCAGTTGAGATCTCCTGTCGACCGTGGATGGCGTAGTTGCAGCGAAACGAAACCACCCCGGCCGGCGTGACAGCTACATAGAGGCCGTCACGGCCGCTCACCTCGTAGAGCTTGTCTTTCGGCTTGAGGTTGCGCAACTTGGTATCGGTCAGCATGGTGAAGTTGAGCCCCGAACCCTGACAGGTTCGGGCGTGACGGCACTGCCGAACACGCATTTCAAAGGTACAAGGGATTGAAGCTGAATGGCCGTAACGGCAAAGACGGCACGGGGCGCAGCCCGAAAGCCCGGCGGCGCGAAGCGCCGACACGCCCAGGCCGGCCGTGCCATCTTTATATTTCTCGAAACGCCCTCATATTGCCGGGCAAAAGCACTTTCTATCCGCACCCGGACAGGTGCCACCCATGAAAACAGAGTTCAACCGAGGGCTGTCGCGCATGGGCGCTTTGAAACAGGAATGCGTCAATGCCCACAAAGACACTCCGACTGAACATGCCGCAATGGCAAGGCGGCACTGAACCCGCCTATCGCTTCGGCGCCGAACTGCTGCGCTGGCTGGCACCTGTGCACGAAGGGCCGGAAGAAACGATAGAGGTTCCCGCAGCCAACGGTCAGCCACTGGAAATCGAACAAGACATCAAGGCACGCACGGCCCTGCTCTCGCAGGCGCGCGCTGCGCGGGCCGCCATCGAGCGGCACCAGCCCGATCGCATCGTCGCGCTGGGCGGGGACTGCCTTGTTGACCTTGCCCCGATGGCCTACTTGAATCGCCGCTATGACGGCAAGCTGGGCGTGCTGTGGGTCGATGCTCACCCGGACGTCATGAGCGCCGCCGAGTTCTCGCACGCCCATGCTCATGTGCTGGGCATGCTGCTGGGGCGCGGCGACGCGGATTTCACGGCCGAGGTTGAGCACAAGCTGAACCCGGCGCGCGTGATGATCGCCGGCATGAGCGATTGGACGCCCGCCGAGGGAAACATTCTTCAGCAGTTGGGCATCCGGCATACCTCGGCAGCCGACCTTGCTGAGAGCAGCCAGTCGATCCTCGACTGGATCAAAGCCGAAGGCATCTCGCACCTGGCGGTGCATTTCGACCTGGACGTGCTCGATGCCGCCCACTTCTCGCCGCTGCTGTTCAACAAGCCGGAGCAGCCGGAAGGCACGTTCAACGGCATCGTGCAAGGCACGATGCGGCTGGGCCAAGTCATTCGGCTGTTGCAGGATGCGAGTGGCGCCTGTGACATGGTTGGGCTGGCCTTTGCGGAGTTCCTGCCGTGGGACATGCTGCGCCTCAAGAATGCAATGGCCAGCCTGCCCATCATGCAACGCTGGCCGGCCCCTGTAACACCGCCGCCTGAGCCAGCGCGAAGGCGGCGGCGTCCTGATTTGGCTGTTGGGCTTGAGCACCGGGCGCGACCACTGCCGCGCCCGGATTTGCGTTGCACCGCGCCCAGGGCGGAACGGGCCTGGGCGCGGTGCCGATCGCGGTTATTCCTTCGTCTCGATGGGCCACCCCACGGCACGCGGCAATCCGGCCTCGATTTTTACCGTCAGCTCTACCGCCAATTTTTCTGCTGGCCGGCGATAGCCACCGATAGTCGCCGCGATTTATTTTTTTAGAATCAACATGTTACGGCAACTTTATCGATAGCTGGCGATAGTCCTCGAAGGACCTAAATTCACTCCCACTCAATCGTCGCCGGCGGCTTGCTGCTCACGTCGTAGGTCACGCGGTTGATGCCGCGAATCTCGTTGATGATGCGGCTGCTCACCTTTTTGAGCAGGCTGTAGGGCAGCTCGGCCCAGTCGGCGGTCATGAAATCGCTGGTCTGCACGGCGCGCAGCGCGACCACGTAGTCGTAGGTGCGGCCATCGCCCATCACGCCGACGCTTTTCACGGGCAGGAAGACGGCAAAGGCCTGGCTGGTCAAGTCGTACCAGCTCTTGCCCGATTTCTCGTCGATGCAGCCGCGCAGTTCTTCGATGAAGATGGCGTCGGCCCGGCGCAGCAGGTCGGCGTATTCCTTCTTCACCTCACCCAGAATGCGCACGCCCAGGCCGGGGCCGGGGAAGGGGTGGCGATAGACCATTTCGGGTGGCAGACCGAGCGCAATGCCCAGTGCCCGCACCTCGTCCTTGAACAAATCGCGCAGCGGCTCCAGCAGTTCCAGACCCAGTTGCTCGGGCAGGCCGCCGACGTTGTGGTGGCTCTTGATCGTCACGGCCTTTTTGCTGCTTTTGCTCGCGCCGGATTCGATCACGTCCGGGTAGATCGTGCCTTGCGCCAGGAAGGAGATGGCATTGCCGCCGCCGGCGCTCTTGAGTTTTTGCGCCTCGGCCTTGAAAACGTCGACGAACAGGCGGCCAATGGTCTTGCGCTTTTGCTCGGGTTCATTGATGCCCGCAAGCTCCGACAAAAACAGATCGCTCGCATCCACGCGCACCACCTTGGCATGCAGCTTGCCGGCGAACATCTCCATGACCATGTCGCCCTCGTTCAGGCGCAGCAGGCCATGGTCAACGAAAACGCAGGCCAGCTGATCGCCTATCGCGCGGTGGATCAAGGCCGCCGCAACGCTGGAATCCACGCCGCCGGACAGCCCCAGCAGCACCTGCCGGCTGCCGACCTGGAGGCGGATTTTTTCCACCGCTTCAGCGACGTGGTTGCGCATCTCCCAATCCGCGCGGGCACCGCAGATGCCCAGCACGAAGCGCTCCAGCATCGCCTTGCCCTGCAGCGTGTGCGTGACTTCGGGGTGGAACTGCACGGCGTAAAAATGCCGCTCCTCATCGGCCATGCCAGCGATGGGGCAAGACGCCGTGCTGGCCATGAGTTTGAAACCGGGCGGCAGCTGCGTCACCTTGTCGCCGTGGCTCATCCACACCTTGAGCATGCCGTGCCCGTCGGCTGTGGTGAAGTCGGCGATGTCCCTGAGCAGCGCCGTGTGCCCGCGCGCGCGCACCTCGGCATAGCCGAATTCACGCTGCCCGGATGCCTGCACCGTGCCGCCCAGCTGCTGCGCCATGGTCTGCATGCCGTAGCAGATGCCCAGCACCGGCACGCCCAGCGTGAAGACGGCGGCTGGCGCGCGGTCGGTGCTCTCTTGCGTGGTGCTGGCGTGGCTGCCCGAAAGAATGACGCCCTTGAGGTGCCCGCCCCGCGCCTGTTCCTGCAGCCAGGCATCGCTCACATCGCAGGGATGGACCTCGCAATACACCTGCGTCTCGCGCACACGCCGCGCGATGAGCTGTGTGACCTGGGAGCCGAAATCGAGGATGAGGATGGTGTCGTGCTGCATGGATTTATAAGAAAAACGGCTTCAGCGCTTGCCTGGAAAGCGCTGGCAGCTATCAATATGAATATGCCTGAAGGACTCAGTCCGCGCGGTAGTTCGGCGCTTCCTTCGTGATCTGCACGTCGTGCACGTGCGATTCGCGGATGCCGGCGGCGGTGATCTCGACGAACTCGGCCTTGTCGTTCATGTCGGCGATCGTGGCGCAGCCGCAGTAGCCCATGGCGGCGCGCACGCCACCGGCCAGCTGGTAGACGATGCTGACCATGCTGCCCTTGTACGGCACGCGTCCTTCGATGCCCTCGGGTACGAGCTTGTCGGCGTTGGGATTGCCGCTGCTCGCCTCCTGGAAGTAGCGGTCGGCGCTGCCCTGCTGCATCGCGCCGATCGAGCCCATGCCACGGTAGCTTTTGTACGAGCGTCCCTGGTAGAGAATGACCTCGCCCGGCGCCTCTTCGGTGCCGGCGAAGACGCCGCCCATCATCACCGAGCTGGCACCCGCGGCCAGCGCCTTGGCGATGTCGCCGGAGAAGCGGATGCCGCCATCGGCGATCAGCGGCACGCCCGTGCCCTTGAGCGCGGTAGCCACGCTGTCAATCGCCATGATCTGCGGCACGCCGACGCCGGCGACGATGCGCGTGGTGCAGATCGAGCCAGGGCCTATGCCGACCTTGACCGCATCGGCGCCCGCCTCGGCCAGCGCGATGGCGGCGGTGCCGGTGGCGATGTTGCCGCCGATCACCTGAATCTGAGGGTAATGCCTCTTGACCCAGCGCACGCGCTCGATCACGCCCTTGCTGTGGCCGTGCGCGGTGTCCACCACGATGGCATCCACGCCGGCCTTCACCAGCAGCTCGACGCGCCCCTCGGTGCCGGCGCCCACCCCGACGGCAGCCGCCACGCGCAGGCTGCCGGCGCTGTCGCGCGCGGCGTTGGGGAAGGTCGTCTGCTTGTGGATGTCCTTGACGGTGATCAGGCCCTTGAGCTCGAAGGCATCGTTCACCACCAGCAGGCGTTCCAGCTTGTGCTTGTTGAGCAGCGCCTTGGCGTGCGCAGGACCGGTGTCGTCTTTTTCGTTGACGGTGATCAGGCGCTCGCGCGGTGTCATGATCTCGCGCACCTTGACGTCGTAGCGCGTCTCGAAGCGCACGTCGCGGCTGGTGACTATGCCCACCACCTTGCCGCCGTCGCACACTGGAAAGCCGGAGATGCCCAGTTCCTCGGAGAGCTGCAGCACCTGCAGCACCGTGTGCTCGGGGGTGATGACCACCGGATCGTGCACCACGCCCGATTCGTGGCGCTTGACCTTGGAGACTTCCGCCGCCTGCTGCTCGGCCGTCAGGTTCTTGTGCACCACGCCGATGCCGCCTTCCTGGGCAATGGCGATCGCCAGACGTGCTTCGGTCACCGTGTCCATGGCAGCGGACACCAGCGGGATATTCAGGGAAATGCCGCGCGTGAAGCGCGTGGCGAGCGAGGCGTCCTTGGGCAGGACCTGGGAATACGCCGGCACCAGCAACACATCGTCGAAGGTGAGCGCTTTTCCAAGAAGGCGCATGGAAAGCTCCAAAAATCGGATTGTACCCATGAGGCCGCAACGCATTGCTGCAGCGCCGCATCCAGGAGGCTGCCGGCCTTGGAAACCGTCCGATGCACATGGATCGCAGCGGTCCATTTTTGGCTTCGCGGCTCTTCGAGAACGCTTTCGATGCCCCAAGTCCGACAGCCCCTAGGCGCCGCCATTCGGCGCCGCTACACTGCGCGCATGAAACTGCACAAGCTTCTCTTGCTGGCATTCGCCTGCTTCTGGGCGATGGGAGCCACCGCCCAATACCAGTGGGTGGACAAGGATGGCCGCAAGGTCTTCAGCGACCGGCCGCCGCCCCTGGAAGTACCGCAGAAAAACATTCTGAAGGAGCCGCGCGCGGTCTCCGCGGCGCGTACGGTCACCGCCCCTGCCGCACAAGGCGATGGTGCCGCCAATGCAGCGGACACGGCCGCGCCGCCCGTGGTGAACGGCAAGGACAAGGCGCTGGAAGAACAGAAGGCCAAGGCCGAAGCGCAGGAAGCCGCCAAGAAGAAAGCCGAGGAAGATGCCAAGGCGGCCCAGGCCGCCAAGGTACGCGCCGACAATTGCGCCCGGGCACGCCAGAGTGCCCAGGCGCTGCAGCCCGGGCGGCTGGTGGGTACGACGAACGCCAAGGGCGAGCGCGGCTACATGGACGACGCCACGCGGGCAGCCGAGCTCCAGCGCGCCCAGCAAATCATCCAGTCGGACTGCAGATAGCGCCGGCAGTCAACGGGTGCGCCTGGCGAAGAGGCCGGTGGCCCGGGCGCCCTGGCGCGCAAAGCGCTCGCGTCTGGCCACCTTCGGGTCCACCCGCAAAGGCCTGCACCACTCGACACGATCACCGCTGCGCAGCAGCGCATCCAGGGCAACCGCCCTGCCCCAGATTCCAGCCTCGTACAGCGGATCGTGGGCCTCCAGGCCGCAGGCATTGAGGGCGTCGGCCACGCTGCATCCCAAGGGCAGCTCCAATGCCCATTCGCAGGTCTGGCGCGGGGCGGCCGATGCGACGACCACCACTGAAACCCGCTCACCCATAGACCTTCTCCGCCCGCGCGACAAAGGCATCGACCAACGAGGCGGCGATCTTGTCAAACACCGGGCCGACGAGTGTTGCCAGCGTCGAGCTGCTGAAGCCGTAGCGCAGCTCAAGTTCGACCTTGCAGGCGCGCTGCGAGCCATCGCCGACCGGATGGAAGTGCCAGTCGCCATCGAGCTGCGAGAACGGCCCTTCCACCAGCGTCATGGTGACGCGCCGGCCCGGTTCATGCCGGTTGCGCGTGACAAACGATTTGCGCACGCCCGCCAGCGCGATACCCACTTCCGCCGTCATGCCCTGGCCGTCCCGCTCGCGGATGAGCGCATGGTCGCACCAGGGCAGGAATTGCGGGTAGCTGGGCACATCCGTGACCAGCTCGAACATCTCTTGCGGGCTGTACCAGATCAGGACGGATTTGCGGACGGTCTTCATGCACGATTCATGCCGGTCGGCAGCCTAGAATGGGCGCCTTCCCTGCTGCGCCGATTCTAGTGGCGCGCCCCATCTTTCCCGCATGGCCAAGAAACCAGAACCCTCCCCGCGCATTGCCGAAAACAAGAAGGCAGCGTTCAATTACTTCTTCGAAGAGCGGCACGAAGCCGGCATCGTGCTGCAGGGCTGGGAGGTCAAAGCCCTGCGCGAAGGCAAGGCGCAGATCACCGAAGGCTATGTCGTCATCAAGAACGGCGAGCTGTTTCTGATCGGCTGCCAGATTCAGCCGCTCAAGACCGCTTCCACGCACGTCAGCCCCGAGGCAGCGCGTACCAAGAAGCTGCTCATGCACAAGGATGAAATCCTGCGCCTCATCGGCAAGGTGGAGCAGAAGGGCTACACCCTGGTGCCGCTCAGGCTCTACTGGAAAAACGGCCGCGCCAAATGCGAGATCGCCCTGGCCAAGGGCAAGGCCGAGCACGACAAGCGCAGCACCATCAAGGAGCGCGAAGGCAAGCGCGAGGTGGAGCGGGCGATGAAAAGCCGCCACCGCTGAGCGGCCGTTCAGCCGGCGGGCGGCACCGCGCACCCCTGTTCGTCGCAGCCATCTCCGGCTGGCGTGGCAACAGCGTCTGGGACGGCGTTCGGCGCCTCTTCAAGAAGCTGGCCCAGAAAAACCCCCAGCTGCAATTCATCGACGTTGCCGAATTGGTGAGCGCGCAGCTGACCAGACTTGTCAAACAGCAGCAGGCTGGGCGTGCCTTGCAGTTCCCAGCGCGCCATGGTGCTGGGCAGCGTACTGTTGGGCATGGGTGCATCCACGCCCACGGGAAAGCGGATTTTGTACTCATGGAGGAAGGCCGCGAGCGCATGCGGCTGCATCGCATCGTGGTGCTCGAACACCGTGTGCAGTCCGATCACCGCCACCCCCTGCCCGCCCAGGGCCTGGTGCACTTTTTTTGCCAGCGGCAGGCCATGCGACACGCAGCCGGGGCAGAGCATCTGGAAGGCTTCCACCAGCACCACCTGCCCACGCAAATCCGCCAGGCGCAGTGGATGGTCGGTATTGAACCAGCGGGACACCTCCCATTCGGGAAACACTGTGCCTGGTGACTGCATGCCCGCCCTCCTTTCGACGTTGGGCTGCAATGATAGGCGCAGCGCGGGTTCAGGCGAGCCAGCGATCAGGCGAGCCCAGCCAGCGGATGCAGCGCTTGCGGCCAGGGGCTGGCAAAGAAGGCCTGCACGAGCTGCGGGTCCACCGCCTCGATGCGCGCCGGGTTCCATTGCGGCTTGCGGTCCTTGTCCACCGCCAGCGCGCGCACGCCCTCCAGGGCCTCGCTCTGGCCAGGGCGCAGATGAAAGCAGTGGCGCATCAGGTCGCGCTCCATGCGCAGATCTTCGGCCACCGTCATGCCGCGCGCGCGGCGGATTTGTTCCAGCGCCACATACAGCATGAGCGGTGAACGCTGGCGCAGCAATGCAGCCGTCGCTTGCTCCCATGCGCCTTCGGCGGCCTCCAGCGCAGCAATGATGGCGGGTACATCCGGCAGCGAAAAATAACGGTTTATTCTGGCCGTATCGCTTGCGTGGTCTGCGCTTGCAGCTATACCTCGTGCAGCAATCCAGCGCTCCACGGCGGCGCCATCGGCAAAGGTCTGGGCACCCAGCGCGTCCCACAGCGCAGGCAGCTGGTCGGACGGCAGCACGACATCGGCAAGCTTCACAGCCACCGCATCGCCCGCGTTGATGGTTTCGCCGGTGAGCGCCAGCCACTCGCCGGCATGGCCCGGGCAGCGCGAGAGAAAATACCCGCCGCCCACATCGGGGAACAGGCCGATGCCGGTCTCGGGCATGGCCATCCTGGTGCGCTCGGTGACGATGCGCAGGCTGGCGCCCTGGCTGATGCCCATGCCGCCGCCCATCACCACGCCGTCCATGAAGGCGATGTAGGGCTTTTTCAGGTGGTGCGTGAGGTGGTTGAGGATGTATTCCTCAGTGAAAAAATCCTCCACGCGCGGATCGCCCTGCTTTGCGGCCTGGTACAGAAACCGGATGTCTCCCCCGGCGCAGAACGCGCCAAAAGGCCCTTCCTTGTTGCTGCCGCGGATGGCGATGGCGAGCACCTCGGGGTCTGCCTCCCATTGGCGAAGCGCCGCATGGAGGCCGCGCACCATGCCCAGCGACAGAGCGTTGAGCGCCTTTGGGCGGTTGAGTGTGATGCAGCCGATCTGGCCGTGTACTTCCGTGAGGATTTCTGCCGTGTCCATGCCCTCTCCTTCAGCCTTATTCAATCGCCGCGGTCTTCGCGCGCCGCGCGCTTGCGGTCGTGCTCGCTCAGGAAGCGCTTGCGCAGGCGCACGCTCTTGGGTGTGATTTCCACGAGTTCATCGTCCTCGATGAATTCCACGCCGTATTCCAGCGTCAGGTCGATCGGCGGGGTGATCTTGATCGCGTCTTCCTTGCCGCTCACGCGGAAGTTGGTGAGCTGCTTGGTGCGCGTGGCGTTGACCACGAGGTCGTTGTCGCGGCTGTGGATGCCGACGATCATGCCCTCGTACACCGGATCGCCGGGCTTGACGAACATGCGCCCGCGGTCGTCCAGTTTGCCCAGCGCGTAGGTGAAGATTTCGCCCGCATCCATGCTGATCAGCACGCCGTTCTTGCGCCCGCCGATCTCGCCCTTGTGCGGCTCGTAGCTGTCGAAGATGTTGCTGATGAGCCCGGTGCCGCGCGTGAGGTTGAGAAATTCGTTGGTGAAGCCGATCAGCCCGCGCGCCGGAATGCGGTATTCCAACCGCACGCGCCCGCGCCCGTCGCTTTCCATGTTCACGAGCTCGCCCTTGCGCTCGCCCAGCGCCTGCATCACCCCGCCCTGGTGGTTCTCCTCCACGTCGGTGGTGACGAGTTCCACCGGCTCACAGCGCACGCCGTCGATTTCCTTGAAGACCACGCGCGGCTTGGAAACCGCCAGCTCATAGCCCTCGCGGCGCATTTCCTCCAGCAGGATGGTCAGGTGCAGCTCGCCGCGCCCCGCCACTTCGAAAATGCCGTCCTCGCTGGTTTCCTTCACGCGCAGCGCGACGTTGGAGCGCAGCTCCTTCTGCAGCCGGTCCCAGATCTGGCGGCTCGTCACGTACTTGCCCTCGCGCCCGGCCAGCGGACTGGTATTGACGCAGAAATTCATCGTCAGCGTCGGCTCGTCGATCTTGAGCATGGGCAGCGGCTGCGGGTTCTCCGGGTCGGTCAGCGTCTCGCCTATGCCCAGGTTTTCAATGCCGTTGACCAGAACGATCTCGTCCGGTCCGGCCTCGCTCACCTGCACGCGATCGAGCCCCTGGAACTGGTGGATCTGGTTGATGCGCGCCTTGTACTTCGCGCCATCGGGCCCGGCCATCACCAGCACTTCCTGCCCGGCGTGCAGCGTGCCCTGGTTGATGCGGCCTACGCCGATGCGGCCGACGAAGGTGGAATAGTCCAGCGCCGAAACCTGCATCTGCACCGGCGCGCTGGGATCACCCTGCACCGAAGGGACATGCTTGAGGACGGTCTCGAACAGCGCGGACATGTCCGGCCCCCACTGCTCGCCGGCGTTGCCCTGCGTGAGCGAGCTCCAGCCATTGATGCCCGAGGCGTACACCACGGGAAAGTCCAGCTGTTCATCATTGGCGCCCAGCTTGTCGAACAGGTCGAACGCCGCGTTCACCACCCAATCGGGCCGCGCGCCGGGTTTGTCCACCTTGTTCACCACGACGATGGGTTTCAGGCCCAGCGCCAGCGCCTTCTTGGTGACGAAGCGCGTCTGCGGCATCGGGCCTTCCTGCGCGTCGATCAGCAGCACCACGCCATCGACCATGGACAGCGCCCGCTCCACCTCGCCGCCGAAGTCCGCGTGCCCGGGCGTGTCGAGGATGTTGATGTGCGTACCCTTCCAGGTCACCGCGCAGTTCTTGGCCAGGATGGTGATGCCGCGCTCGCGCTCGATGGCGTTGTTGTCCATCACGGTATCGACCACTTTTTCGTGCGCGGCGAAGGTGCCGCTCTGGCGCAGCAGCTGGTCCACCATCGTGGTCTTGCCGTGGTCCACGTGGGCGATGATGGCGATGTTGCGAATGTGCTTGCTCATGATGTCAGTGCTTCTTCTTGCAGGATTTGCTGGATTTCAAGGGGGCTCAGGAGCCGGTCGGGAATGAGTTCGCCAGCCGTGACGTGGCCGACGCCGAGCAGCGCAGGGGGCTGCTCGCCATAGACGGCGACGGCAGGCTGGTCGGGCCAGGCGCCGCGGCGGCGCAGGCCGGAGAGAAAGCGCCCAGCTTCTTCGGGCGCCAAAGTGATGCGGGTGTGCTCGGCCAGCAGCGCATCCGTCGGCAGCAGATGCGTGAGCCGTTCGGCCTCGGAGAGTGCTTCGAGCTCGACCAGGCCTATGCAGCGGGAAAGACCGATGCCGCCCGTCTCGGTACGACGCAGCGCACCCAGGTGCGCGCCGCAGCCCAAGGCTTTGCCAATGTCCTCGGCCAAGGTGCGGATGTAAGTGCCCTTGCTGCAGGCAACATCCATTTTGATAGCTGGTCGCGCTTGTCCATCCTGCGTTACAGCCATATTTAGCTTGAATATTTCAACGCGGCGCGCGGCCCGCTCCACCTCGACACCCGCGCGGGCATATTCGTACAGCGCCCTGCCATCCTTCTTGAGCGCGCTGTGCATGGGCGGCACCTGCGCTATGCAGCCAATGAACTGGCGCGTGACGGCGGCCAGACGCTCGGGCGCGAGCATGGCGGCCTCCACGGGCGTGCGGCTCAGCACCTCGCCCTCGGCATCACCCGTGCTGGTGGTCACGCCCAGCACCGCCAGCGCCTCGTAGCGCTTGGGCGCATCGAGCTGCAGCGCGCTGAATTTGGTCGCCGCGCCAAAGCACAGCGGCAGCACGCCGGTGGCCATGGGGTCGAGCGTGCCGGTATGCCCGGCCTTCTCCGCGCGCAGCAGCCATTTGGCCTTCTGCAGCGCCTGGTTGCTGGAGAGGCCCAGGGGTTTATCGAGCAGCAGCACCCCATGCACCGGGCGCCGCTGCACCCGGATGCGTGGGGCAGCCGTCATCCTGCGTCCTCGTCTTTGGAACGCGATGCCACGGCGCGTGCGATCAGCGCGTTCATGTCGGCCGCGCGCTCGCTGGTGCGGTCGTAGACGAAATGCAGCGTCGGCACGGTGTGAATCTGCAGCCGCTTGAACAGGCTGTTGCGCAGAAATCCGGCGGACAGGTTCAGCGCCTCCTGCGAGGCCTCTCCGTCGCCCACCAGCACGCTGAAGAACACCTTGGCGTGCGCGTAATCGGGCGTGACCTCCACCGCCTGCAGCGTGACCATGCCGACGCGCGGATCCTTCAGCCCGCGGATCAGCTCGGCCAGATCGCGCTGGATCTGGTCGGCGATGCGCAGGTCGCGGTGGGGGCCGGAATGCTTTTTCATCGTTGAGCGTTGAGCGTTGAGCGTTGAGCGTCGCTGAACGCCCAACGCCGAACGCTCAACCTTTTACAGTGTCCGCGCCACTTCCTTGACCTCGAAGAATTCGAGTTCGTCGCCTTCCTTGATGTCGGTGTAGTTGCGCAGCTTGATACCGCACTCGAAGCCTTCCTTGACTTCCTTCACGTCATCCTTGAGGCGGCGCACCGATTCCACTTCGCCGGTGTAGATGACCACATGCTCGCGCAGCAGGCGGAACTTGCAGTTGCGCGTGACCTGGCCCGAGGTGATGTAGGAACCGGCAATCGTGCCGATCTTGGTCGCCACGAACACCGTGCGGATCTCGGCCGTGCCCAGCGCCTCTTCGCGCTGCTCGGGCGCGAGCATGCCGGACATCGCCGCCTTCAGCTCATCGACGGCGTCGTAGATGATGTTGTAGTAGCGCAGGTCCACTGCGTTCATCTCGGCCGCCTTGCGGGCATTGGCGTCGGCGCGCACGTTGAAACCGATGACGATGGCCTTCGACGCTATCGCCAGGTTCACGTCGCTCTCGCTGATGCCGCCAACCCCGGCGTACACCAGTTGCACCTTGACCTCTTCGGTCGAGAGCTTGAGCAGCGATTGCGACAGCGCCTCCTGCGAGCCCTGCACGTCGGCCTTGACGATGATGGGCAGGTGCTGCACCTCGCCCGACTGCAGGTCGGCAAAGACGTTTTCAAGCTTGGCCGCCTGCTGCCTGGCCAGCTTGGTGTTGCGGAACTTGCCGGCGCGGTAGGTCGCGATTTCACGTGCGCGGCGCTCGTCGCCCAGCACCATGAATTCGTCGCCGGCCTGCGGCACTTCGGACAGACCCTGGATTTCGACCGGGATCGATGGGCCGGCTTCCTTGATGGCGCGGCCATTTTCGTCGCCCATGGCGCGCACGCGGCCAAAGGTCTGGCCCGCCAGCACCATGTCGCCCACCTTGAGCGTGCCGGACTGCACCAGGATGGTGGCCACAGGGCCGCGGCCCTTGTCGAGCTGCGCCTCGATCACCAGGCCCTTGGCCATGGCATCGATCGGCGCCTTGAGTTCCAGCACCTCGGCCTGCAGCAGCACGTTTTCCAGCAGTTCGTCGATGCCCATGCCCGTCTTGCTGGACACCGCGACGAACGGAGCGTCACCGCCGTATTCCTCGGGCACCACTTCCTGGGCCACCAGTTCCTGCTTGACGCGGTCGGGATTGGCCTCGGGCTTGTCCGACTTGGTGATCGCCACCACGATCGGCACCTTGGCGGCGCGGGCGTGCTTGATGGCTTCCTTGGTCTGCGGCATGACGCCGTCGTCGGCCGCCACCACCAGAATCACGATGTCGGTGGCCTGCGCACCACGGGCGCGCATGGCGGTGAACGCCTCGTGGCCCGGGGTATCGAGGAAGGTGACGATGCCGCGCGGCGTCTTCACATGGTAGGCACCGATGTGCTGCGTGATGCCGCCCGCCTCGCCCGTCGCCACCTTGGTGCGGCGGATGTAATCGAGCAGCGAGGTCTTGCCGTGGTCCACGTGGCCCATGACGGTGACCACCGGCGCGCGCGGCAGCGATTCAGCTTCGTGGCTCGAAACCTCTTCGGCGGTGAAGGCCTCGGGATCGTCCAGCGCCGCGACGACGGCGGTATGGCCCATTTCCTCCACGATGATCATCGCGGTGTCCTGGTCCAGTGGCTGGTTGATGGTGACCATCTGGCCCATCTTCATCAGCACCTTGATCACTTCGGAGGCCTTCACGGCCATCTTGTGCGCCAGCTCGGCCACCGTGATGGTCTCGGGCACATGCACCTCCAGCGCACGGAACTCCACCGGCGCGGCCGACTGGTGATGGCGTTCTTCGCGGCCACCGCTGCGGCGTCCGCCGCGGGAATTGCCGGCACGCCAGCGGTTGGCACCCACACCGCCCGAGGAATCGCCCCGGGTCTTGAGGCCTTTTTTCTTGTCGCTGTCGCCCGCCCAGCTCGAAGAGAGCTTGGACGACTTCACTTCCTTGCTGTTCGATGGCGCGGCCGGTGCGGCCGTCTTGTGCAGCGTGCCCTTCTTGGCGTCGCCCTTGGCGGCGTCCTTGTCCTTGGCGCCGCGCGTCTCTTCCGGCTTCTTGGCCACCAGCACCTTCTTGGGCGCGGCCATCATGGCGCGGATGGCCTCGGCTTCCGCCATGGCCTTGCGGCGGCGTTCATCCTGGTCTTCGGCCCGGTCGGCTTCCTCGGCGGCTTTGGCCTGCGCCTCTGCTTCGGCCGCCTTGCGCGCCTGCTCTTCAGCGGCCTGGCGCGCAGCAGCCTCTTCAGCAATCTCACGGCGGGCTTCTTCGGTCAGTGCCGCTTCACGCGCCTTCTTTTCGCGCTGTTCAGCGACATAGGCCGCAGCGCGCTCTTCGGCTTCGCGCTCCTTGCGTTCGCGTTCGACGCGCGCAGACTCCAGTTCCGCCGCCTGGCGGCGCATCAGCTCTTCCTGGCGCTGCGCCTCCGTCTCGCGGCGCGCCTGCTCGTCGGCCTCGAGGGCCACCGGCGACTCCGCGACCCTCTCGGCAGGCGCATCGGGCGTGCCGTCGCGCTTGACGAAGGTGCGCTTCTTGCGCACCTCCACCTGGATGGTGCGCGCCTTGCCGGTCGCATCCGACTGGCGGATTTCGCTGGTCGAGCGCTTGACCAGCGTGATCTTGCGCCGCTCGTCCACGGCGGTGCCATGGCTGGCCTGCAGGTGCGCCAGCAACTGCTGCTTGTCAGCATCGCTGAGCGCATCGGCCGCCGATGTCTTGGCCACCCCGGCAGAGCGCAGCTGCGCCAGCAGGGTTTCGGGTGTCTTGTTGAGTTCGGCAGCGAACTCGGTGACGGTATTACTCGACATATGCAGTACGTTCCTCCCCGATCTCATTCATCGCCCGCGGCAAACCAGTGTTCGCGGGCTTTCAGGATCAAGGCCTTGGCTTCATCCTCGCTCTGGCCGGTGAGCTCCACCAGCTCATCCACGGCCAGATCGGCCAGATCGTCGCGCGTCGTGATGCCGCCCGCCGCCAGCTTGACGATCAGGTCGGCATTCAGGCCGGGCAGCTCGCGCAGGTCTTCATCCACCTTGCCAACCACCTGCTCGCGCACGATCTGCATCGTCAGCAAGGCGTCCTTGGCGCGGGTGCGAAGTTCGTTGACGATTTCTTCGTCGAAGCCTTCGATTTCCAGCATCTCCTGCAGCGGCACGTAAGCCACTTCTTCGAGGTTTTCGAAGCCTTCCTGAATCAGGATGTCGGCGATGTCCTGGTCCACGTCGAGCTTTTCCATGAACAGCTGGCGTGCGACGCTGGTCTCGTCGGCTTCCTTCTGCGCCGATTCGGCCGCATCCATGATGTTGATCTTCCAGCCGGTCAGGTCGGACGCCAGGCGCACGTTCTGCCCGCCGCGGCCGATGGCGATCGCCAGGTTTTCCTCGTCCACCACCACGTCCATCGCGTGCTTTTCCTCATCGACGACGATGGATTGCACGTTGGCCGGCGCCAGCGCACCGATGACGAACTGCGCCGGGTCTTCGCTCCAGAGCACGATATCCACGCGCTCGCCGGCCAGCTCGTTGGTGACCGCATTCACGCGCGTGCCGCGCACGCCGACGCAGGTGCCGATGGGATCCACGCGCTTGTCGTGCGAGAGGACGGCAATCTTGGCGCGGCTGCCGGCGTCGCGCGCGCAGCTCTTGATTTCGAGCAGGCCCTGTTCGATCTCGGGCACCTCGTTGCGAAACAGTTCGATCATGAACTCCGGCGCCGAGCGCGAGAGCAGGATGGGCGCGCCGCGCAGCGTCAGGTCCACCTCCATGATCATGGCGCGCACGCGGTCGCCGCTGCGCAGGTTTTCCTTGGGAATCATCTCGCCGCGGCGCAGGCGCCCTTCCACGCGTCCGCTCTCGACGATGATGTCGCCCTTGTCCATGCGCTTGACGGTGCCGGTGAAAATCTTCTCGCCGCGGCTCATGAAGTCGTTGAGCAGGGTCTCGCGCTCGGCATCACGGATTTTCTGCAGGATGACCTGTTTGGCCGCCATCGCGCCGATGCGCCCGATCGGCACCGAATCCACCGGCTCCTCGATGTACTCGCCGACCTGAACGCCTGGCACACGCTCCTGGGCATCCATCAGCATTTCTTCGGCGTCCGGGTTCTGCAGGCCGGCATCATCGGGCACGACCAGCCAGCGGCGGAAGGTTTCATGCTCGCCGGTCTCGGGGTCGATCGCCACGCGGATGTCCACATCGCCCTGGTAGAGCTTCTTCGTAGCCTGGGCCAGCGCCGATTCCACCGCTCCCATCACCACATCGTGTTCCACGCTCTTTTCGCGTGAAATCGCCTCGATGAGCATCAACAACTCGCGATTCATGCCTCGCACTCCTGTTTCCAAATGTCGGTGGGCCGCCATTGCAGACGGCAGCCCCGTAGTGTTTCTATCGCTCAGCCCTGCGGCGGCGCCTTGACGCCGCGCCCCTTGAAATTGACGATCGGCGCGAGCCTGGCTTCGCGCAGCTCATCCCACACGAAGCCCAGCACCTGAACGGGAGCGCTTTCGCGCTTCTTGCTGATGCGCTGCCCTGGCTTGGGAGCGGGCGCATCGCTCCAGCTGATCTGCCAGCTGCCCGCATCGCCGCGCGCCAGCAGGCCCCTGAACTTCTTGCGATTGGCCGCCACCTGGCCCTGCGCCGCAGCCCCCAACGGGGCCTTGAGCGTAATGTCGACTTGTTCGCCGCAAAAGCGATCGAGATCCGTTTCGTTGCGCAGCAGCCGGTCTATGCCTGGCGACGAGACCTCCAGGCGCCTGTAATCGGCACCTTCCACTTCCAAGGCAAACTGCAGCTGGCGAGTCACCGCCTCGCAATCGTCCACGGTGATGAAACGTTCTGTCTGCGCCGGCTCCCAGGGCACATCGATGGTGACGCGCAGCACGCCTCCCGCGGAGTGCTCTATCTCCACGAGTTCGAAACCCAGGCCCTCTACGGTCTGCTGGACGACTTGCTGCAATGCCACTGCTGTCTGCGCTCCTGGGGACAGCGCGCTGCGCCGCCCGGTCAAAAGTCAAACGACCAAAAAAAACGGGCGGTTAAAACCCGCCCGTTTTGGTCGTGAAGCTAGCATTGTAGTGAAAAAAACCCCAATTTTCAACAGCTTCAATCGCCGGGAGGCCACTTGGCACTCACGTGCGGCTCAGGATGATGGCCTGGAGCGCTGCCAGCGCAGCAGGATCGTCCAGCGCCACGCCATCGTCAGAGGTCAGACCTGCCAGCAGGCGCGCCAACACCTCGGCGCGCGGCTGCACGGGACCGAGGAAGCGCACCTCGTCCGCGTTGCCGATCAGCATGGTGGGGAAAGTCTCGATTTCGAGTTCCTCCACCAGCGCTTCTTCGTCTTCCACATCCACCCAGGCAAAGCGGATTTGAGGCCAATCGGCCGACAGAGCTTCGAAATCCGGGTGCAGAGCGCGGCAGACATTGCACCACTCGGCACACAGGCAGAGTATCCACCAGGACCTTGGATCGCTGTTCAGGACTGGCATGCGCGGCTCACGAACCGGCGCGCTCACGCGCGCGGTGAACGCTGACAATGCCAACGGGCGGCGCCCCATTGCCCCAGGCATCGCGGATGTAGGACAGAACGGCCGCCACGTCGTCGTCCGACAGGCTCTGGCGAAATGGCGGCATGCCGTAGGGGCGGGGATTGCCCGCCGTCGCGGGCAGATAGCCGCCGTGCAGCACGATCTGCACGAGGTTCAAGGGTTCGGCCATGCGCACCGCCCGGTTGCCGGCCAGCGCCGGGAATGCTCCCGGCTTGCCCTGCCCCTCGTCGCCATGGCATTGGGCGCATTGGTCGTGGTAGATCTCGTGGCCGCGCTCGAGTACGCCCGCAGGGGGTGGCTTGCCATGCGCGGCAGTCTCCGCCCTCTGCGGCAACTGGCGCAGCCAGGCCGCCATCGCGCGGGCGTCCTCCGCATCCAGGTACTGGAGGCTGCTGAACACCACTTCAGCCATGGGCCCGGAGACGCCGGCCTGCGCCGAAACGCCGCGGGTGAGCAGTGCCACGACGTCATCCTCAGCCCATTGGGAAACGCCGGCCTGCGCCTCCGACGTGAGTGAAGGCGCCCACCAGGCGTCGCCCTCCACGAGCCCGCCGCCCAAAGGTGCATCGCTGCGCAGCCCGCCCAGCGCGTTGCGCGGTGTGTGGCAGGCAGCGCAGTGCCCCAGGCCTTGCGTCAGGTAGGCACCGCGCGTCAGCTCGGGGCTCGCCTGCTGCGTCACTTCGCCGCTGCCCGGGCGGAAGTACAGCGCCCGCCAGACGGCCAGCGCCGCCTGGGTGCTGTAAGGAAAATCCAGCTGATGGCGTGCCGGCTCCTGCCGCACGGGCGCGAGCGTGCGCAGATAGCTGAAGATCGCATCCGCATCCTCGCGCGTCACATGGGTGTATTCGGTGTAAGGGAACGCCGGATACAGCAGCCGCCCATCGCGCGAGCGGCCGTTGTGCAGTGCGCGCCAGAACTCATCGGGCGTCCAGTGCCCCAGTCCGGTGGCGTCGTCGGGCGTGAGGTTGCTCGAATACACCGCACCAAACGGGGTTCGGATGGCTCGCCCGCCAGCGTAGTCAGCGCCGCCCGGCTGGGTGTGGCACGACGCGCAGTCCCCGATGCGGGCGAGGTAGGCTCCGCGGGCCACCACTTCTGGCGATGTGGCAGCCGGGCTGCCAGAGCCCAGAGGGGTTTCGCCAAGCCGGTTCAACGCCGACACCGCGTAAACCGCTACGGCCACGAGCGCGGCAGCTGCCAGGGCGATCGGCCCAAAAATCCGCCGCTTCATCGCTGCTCTCCGCGCTGGTCAGGGGGCAACTGCACTTGCAGGCTGCCGCAGCGCAGCGGCAGGGTGTCGGGTGCATGGGCTGCAGCCTTGCCGTCATCCGGCACGGCCTGGACGGAGAGCCAGGCGGCCACCGCCTGCACATCGTCCAGGGACAGGTGCCTGGCTATCTGCGCCATGCAGTCGGGTGCCGGCGCATGGCGCTGGCCGGTGCGCCAGGCCCCCAGCTGGCTGCTCAGGTAGTCTCGCGACAGACCCAGCAGGCTGGGAATGAACGGCTCCGTGCCGGTGAGCTTCTGGCCGTGGCACTGCTGGCACGCCGGCAAGTCACGCGTTGCATCGCCATGGCGAACAAGTGCCTCCCCGCGCTCAAGCACCGCCTGCGGTGCCGTTGCGGGTGCGGGCGCGGCGTAAGGCAGCTGCAGCTCGGAAAAATGACTGGCCATGGCGTACAGATAGCCGTCCGTCAGGTGCGTGAGCAGATAAGCCATCTGGGGATAGCTGCGCCGCCCTTCGCGGAAATTGCGCAACTGGTTGTAGAGGTAGCCTGCAGGCTTGCCGGCGATGCGCGGGAAATAACCATCGGGCGTGGCGCGCCCCTCTTCGCCATGGCACGCGGTGCAGGGCAGGACCCGGTCTGCCATGGCATCCTGTGAAGCACCCTGGGCCCAGACCGCACCCATGCAGCACAGGCACGCCAGCAGCGCGCTGCGAATGAAATTGCGCATGGCCCTACCCCCTGCCCACAAATGGCATCCTGGTTGCCATGACGGTGTGAAACAGCACATTGGCCGTCAGTGGCAGATTGGCCATGTAAAGCACGGATTGCCCGACGATGCCTACATCCATCAGTGGTTCCTCGGCCACCGCTCCATGCGCCTGCATCACGCCCTGGGTGAGCCGGTGCGCCAGCGGCGTATCGGCATTGCCGACGTCGATCTGACCCACGGCAATGTCGAAGTGGCGCCCATCGAGCGACGCCGACTTGGTCATGCCCGAGACCGCGTGCTTGGTGGCGGTGTAGGCGATGGAATTCGGGCGCGGTACATGCGCCGAGATCGAACCATTGTTGATGATGCGCCCGCCGCGCGGCGCTTGCGCCTTCATCACGCGAAAGGCGTTCTGGATGCCGTAGAACATGCCGTTGAGGTTGACATCCACCACGGCTTTCCACTGTTCCACCGACAGTTCATCCAGCGGGATGGCGGGCGCGCCATTGCCCGCGTTGTTGAAGAGCAGATCCACGCGGCCAAAATGCTCCACCGTGGCATCGAACAAATGGCGCATGGCCACCGGATCCGCGACATCGGTGGGAACGGCAAGGGCCGCGCCGCCCACAGCCCACTCGCCGGCGACTTCCTGCAACGGCTTCGCGCGCCTGCCCGCAAGAGCAACGCACCAGCCGTCGCGCAGCAGGGCCAGTGCGGCTGCGCGGCCAATGCCCGAGCCGGCGCCCGTGACGATGGCGATTTTTTGATTCATCTTCATCAGCGTCTCTTTCGCGGAGCATCCCGGCCATGCGCTTCGCGTCCGGCCTTGCCTTTGTAGGGGATTTTCTTCGCTTTGGCGTCCTTGCCACCCGCATCCCGCTCATCCCGGTCGCGGTTGCCCTTGGAAGCCTTGCGCGGCGCCACCTTGGCTCCCGTCGTCTTCTCCGTCGCGCCTGAACCCGGCTCCTGCACCAGGCGGAAATCGATCTTGCGGCCGTCCAAATCCACGCGGCTGACCTGCACGCGCAGGCGCGTACCTATGCCGTAGCGCACGCCGGTGCGCTCACCGCGCAGCTCCTGGCGCACTTCATCAAAGCGGAAGTACTCGCCACCGAGCTCGGTGATGTGCACCAGCCCTTCCACATAGAGTCCATCCAGGGTCACGAAGATGCCAAAGCTCGTGGCCGCGGTGACGATGCCTGCGTATTCCTCGCCCAGGTGCTCGCGCATGTACTGGCACTTGAGCCAGGCCTGCACATCGCGGCTGGCTTCGTCGGCGCGCCGTTCGTTGGCGCTGCAATGCAGACCAGCCGCTTCCCAGCCCTGCAGGTCGCGGCGGTTGGCCATACCGGCAGGGGCTGGTGAGGCCGCTGGTGCCTGCCCGCGGCTGGCCCACTGGCGTGCCAGCTTGTGCTGGGCCTCTCCGGGTACCGGCAGCGGCGGCAACTGGTACTTTCTGCCTGCCAGGATGGACTTGATGACGCGGTGCACCAGCAGATCGGGGTAGCGCCGGATCGGGCTGGTGAAGTGCGTGTAGGCCTCATACGCCAGGCCGAAGTGCCCGCTGTTGATCGGCGTGTAGATCGCCTGCTGCATGGAGCGCAGCAGCATGCTGTGGATCTGCGCCGCATCCGGCCTGTCTTTGGTGGCCTCGGCGATCGCCTGAAACGCCCCGGGCCGAGGGTCCTCAGGCAGCGACGCCTGCACCGCCAGCGCCCGGAGGTAGCCACGCAGGATCTCGAGTTTTTCCGGCGTCGGTCCTTCATGCACGCGGTACAGGCAGGCGCGCTGGTGTTCGCCCACGAAATCGGCTGCGCAGACGTTGGCCGCCAGCATGGCCTCCTCGATCAGCCTGTGGGCTTCGGTGCGGGTGCGTGGCACGATCTTCTCGATGCGGCCGTTGTCGTCGCAGACGATCTGGGTTTCGGTCGTTTCGAAATCCACGGCGCCGCGGGCGTGGCGCGCGGCCAGCAGCGAGCGGTACGCTTCATGCAGGTTGAGCAAATCCTTCACCCGATCCGCGAGGCGGCTGGCCTCGGGGCCGCGGGTATTGGCGAGCACGGCCGCCACTTCGGTGTAGGTCAGGCGTGCATGGCTCTCGATGACCGCGGGGTAGAACTGGTAGGCGTGAATATCGCCCTTGGTGCTGACGATCATGTCGCACACCATCGCCAGGCGCGCCACCTGCGGGTTCAGCGAGCACAGGCCGTTGGAGAGCTTCTCCGGCAGCATGGGCAGCACGCGGCGCGGAAAATACACGCTGGTGGCACGGTCGTAGGCATCGGTGTCGATCGCGCCACCCGACTCGACGTAGTGGCTCACATCGGCAATCGCCACCAGCAGACGCCAGGCCTTGCTGCGGCCGATGCGCGCGGGTTCGCAATACACCGCATCGTCGAAATCGCGCGCATCTTCGCCATCGATGGTGACAAAGGGCACGTCGGTCAGATCCACCCGCTGGCGCCAGTCCTGGGCGCGTACCGCATCGGGCAGCGCCTGCGCCTGGGCCAGGCAGGCATCGGAAAACACATGCGGCACGCCGTACTTGCGCACCGCGATTTCAACCTCCATGCCCGGGTCATCGACTTCGCCCAGCACCTCCGCCACGCGCCCGACGGGCTGGCCGTAGAGCGCGGGCGGCTCGGTCAGCTGCACCACGACGACCTGTCCGACGGCAGCGGCGCCCGTTGCCGTCTTCGGGATGAGCACATCCTGGCCGTAGCGTTTGTCTTCGGGCGCCACCAGCCAGATGCCCGCCTCGTTGAGCAGGCGCCCGATGATGGGCTGTGCAGGCCGCTCGATGATTTCAAGCACGCGCCCTTCAGGGCGCCCGCGCCGGTCCTGGCGCACGATGCGCACGCGCACCCGGTCCTTGTGCAGCACGGCGCGCATTTCATTGGGCGGCAGATAGATGTCGCCCTCACCATCGTCACGGATCACGAAACCATGTCCGTCACGGTGGCCTTGCACGCTGCCTTCAATTTCGTCGTCGGCGGTTGTGCGAATTTCATTTTTTTTGCTATACAATCTTGCTCTTTCCTGAAATGCCCAGGTGGCGGAATTGGTAGACGCACTAGTTTCAGGTACTAGCGGGTAACTCCGTGGAGGTTCGAGTCCTCTCCTGGGCACCAAGTGTAGAAGAACACTTGGCAGTAAACATGAAGACAGGCCGCTTGCATTTGCATAGCGGCCTTTTCTTTTGCTGCGCTCACTTGCGCAGCAGGATTTTAAGCGCGCCTTGCAAGCGGCGCTCGCTGCCCGGTTCAGCCGCGGTGGCAAGAACGCGCCCCGCGTCCTGCGTCCAGGTTTCCTGGGGCGACGGGTCGTTGCGGCGCGTGAGCATCTGCAGCTGCAGCGCGCGACGGGCGTCGTGATGCTCGGCGGGTGTGGGCACGTCAGCGGCAATCTCCAGGCGCAGCAAGGCGTCGCCTGCAGCCTGCTGGACGTCGCCGGACAAGGCCTTGGTCCACGCGGCATGGGCCGACGGGCTGACCGTGCGGCCGAGGTCGCGCGCCGCTGGCAGCAAGGAGGCATCGCGCTTTTTCCATGCATCCATCAGCTGCGCCAGTGCCTCGCCGTGGGCTTGGGCTGCGAGCTTGCGCAGCGCGCCCTGCGCCTGCTCCAGCGCGTCGCGCTGCGCGCGAAACGCCGCATCACCCAGGCGCGGTCCACGGTCGGCCCGCTCGGGGCGGTCGCCGAAGCGATCCGCGCCGCCAGAACGCGGGGGGCGGCGATCTTTTCGGTCCATGGTTCGCGCGGGCGCTGCAGCAGGTTTGCCGGCCCCAGGGCGGTCATCTCCGCGTACCGCAACCACACGCCGAACGGCAGCGACAGGCGCCGGTGCGTCTTCTTGCCCAGCCGTACTTTCGCTGGGCGCGTCGTTTACTTCTTCTTTTATAGCTGCTTGTACTGATGTATCAAGTGCTGCAACCTGTTTTTTATCTTGCTCAACAGCCAGCGGCCGCGTGTCTCCGCGCAAGGCCGCCTGCAGTGCCTGCATGGCAGCCTGAATGGCGCCGGCGTCCCCTGCGGCATTGGCGGCCTCCAGAGCCTTGGAGGCATCCAACACGGCGCGGTCGTGTGCATTCAGCGATGCCGCCATCTGCTCGCGCTGTGCGCTTTTGCGCTGGAACGCTTCATCAATGGGCTTGCGGAAAGCATCCCACAGCTTTTGCTCCAGGCGACGCTCCAGTGGAACGGCCTGCGCCAGCACCTGCCAGCGCTGCTGCAGCGCCTTGACGGCATCCACGCGCAATTCAGATGCCGCCCCCAGCGCAGCCGCTTCATCGACCAGGCTCCTGCGGGCGTCGAGGTTGCCCTTTTGCGCCGCCGCCAAAGGGCCGCTGGCGGCATCCATGGCCTGGCGCCACAGCGGCTGCAGCTCGGCAAACATCTTTTCGCCGATATGCCCGGCCATGCGCCAGCGCTCGCTGAACTGGTGCAGACTGCGGATCTGCATTTTCCAGTCCTGCGATGCGGCATGCGCCTGCGTCCACGCCTTGACTTCCTCGATCAGGGCCAGGCGCTGCGCCTTGTGCTCCTGTGCCTCGGCACGGGATTTTTCAAGCCAGTCCTCGACCACCTTGTGCGCTGCGTTGCAGGCATCGTCGAATTTCTTCCACAGCGCATGGTTGGCCATGGCGCCCTGGTCTGCCTGCTTCCATTGCTCACGCAACTGGCGCAGCAGCTCCTGCATCTTTCGCCCGCCCAGCGACTGGCCTTCGGGGCGGCTCAGCAGGCCCTGCGCCTTGGCGAGCAGGTCTTCGCGGATCTGGTCGGCGCTCCAGCGCTGCCAGCCTTGCAGCTCGCCCGCGGCGGCCAGTGCGGCATGCACCCTGCTTTCGAGCACCGCATCGACAAAGCGGCCATGGTCCTTCCATGTCGCGCGCAACGCGGTGGCGGCGCCCACGCTGGCCTTGCCGTGGCCCTCGGTGGTTTCGTGCTCCAGTCGCGCCAGCGCGGCATCCACGGCTTGCACGGCCTTGGCAACGCGTTCGAGATCCACGGGCGGCCGGGCCGGTGCCGCAGGTGGCGCGGCGGCTTCACCGCGGGCGGCACGCAATTCATCGGCCCAGACGGGCACGGGTGGCAGCGGCGCCTGCGCATCCTCGCTGGCCGCAGCTGCCTGCACCAGCGCCGCCTGGAAAGCCTCCCAGACGGCCAGGAGCTGCGTTTGCGCCAGCTCCAGCTGCGGGGGAAAACGCAGGTCCACGCTGGGCCAAACCGCATCCTGCACGATCTGCCCCGCCTGGTCCGTCCAGTGCGCCACGTCCGCAGTCAGCTGCTCGCGCACCGCCTGGGCTTCGCGCCAGGCTTTGGTGGACAGCACCTCGATGCGCTGCGCCATCAGCACCGCCGCTTCGCGCTGCACCTGCACACGATGCTGCAGGTCCTCGATGAGCTTGACCTGGTCGGCCAGCCGGGTCTTGAGCTGCGCCAGCGGCTCGCGCGACAAGGGTGCCCCGGCCTTGGCGGCATCGCGCTGCCACGCGAGCGCATCAGCAATGTTCAGGCGCGCAGAGGCCAGCAAGGCCTCGGCCTTGGCCGCCCAGTCGGCGGCGCTCGCCTCCTGGGCAGTGGCGCGGCGCAGTTCTTCCAGGCGCTCGCGTATCGCACGCGCGGCGCCCTTGTCCTTGGTGCTGAGCTTCTTGAACACCTCCTGCAGCTGTTCGGTACCGGGGTTGCTGGCGAGCCAGTCGCGTATGCGGGCGGCGCGTTCGCCGGAGGTTTCGGCCGAAAAGGCCCCGCCGGTAAGGGCATCCAAGGGATGGGGCTCGGCGGCTGGCGCTGCAGCGGCGGCTTCAGGGGCGGGACTCTGGGATGAAAAAGGGAACATGGGATTGGGACAGGAAAAATCAAATGGCGTGCGCACCACTTCAACCCGCCGGGCACGGCTGCACGCGCGGGCAAGGGGCTATTGTGGCTTGGTTTGCGCCGGTTTCAACGGTCGGCCTCAACTGGCGGACAGTTGCAACTGCACCTGGGGCGCTGAAGGCTGATCCTTTTCGCCTGGCTGCTGCAGCTTGCTGGCGCCAATGAACAGGCGATCGACAGGCACCTTGTGCTCCGCGAGGTAGTCGCGCACAGCCACGCTGCGCGCCAGTGCGAGCGCCTGCATGGCGTCGTCAGGCACCGCGATGCTGTCCAGCAGCAGTTTTTCCATTTCGACCTGAGGAAGGTCCTTGGCCATGCCAATCAGGTTGCGCGGTTTCTTGATGTTGCCAGCCCGCTGGTAGACGCGCTTGAGCAGGGCCGGATATTCTTCTGCGGACACCTGCGCAATGGCGGCGGCGTCCTTGCCCTCCTGCACGGCTTCGCGGCGCTTTTCCGCCAGCAGCATGGCTTGGAGCTGCTGTTCCTTCCAGCCATCTTTCTCCTGCCGCGGCAGCGCCCAGCCAATCACCGTGGCCTTGAGCGCCGGACGATCCGCCAGCGCCTGGGCGATTTTTTCCAGCTGCTCGCGGCTTTGGGCATTCAATTGGCTGCTGCCGGCTGCGAAGGCGACAGCGCCTTGCTCGTCGCCACCGCCGAAAGCGCTGGCCAGCAGCGAAAACGGCGCGGTGATCGCCTTCATGATGAGGTTGCCTATCACCTTGAGGATCACCGGGCCGAGGCTGAAATCCGGGTCGTTGAGCGAGCCGCTGATCGGCAGATCCACGTCGATGACACCGTTGCGGTCGGCCAGCAGCGCCACCGCCAGGCGTACCGGCAGACTGGCGGGCGCGCCCTTGACCTCGTCGCCGAACGCCAGTTGCTTGAGCACCAGCTTGTTGTTCGCGGTCAGCTGGCCATCCGGCAGCACCTTGTAGGCCACGTCCACGCTAAGCTTGCCGCGCTCTATGCCGTGTCCGGCGTATTTCACGCTGTAAGGCGAGAGCGGCGGGAGCTCCAGATCCCGCATATGCCCCTGAATATCCAGCGCCAGCGGTTTGGCCAGGGGGTTGAGCTCGCCGTTGATTTCCAGCGTGGCCGTGCCCTGCGCCCGGCCCTTGAGCTCCAGTTGCGCCATTTGCGGCGCGGCGCCGGGCGTTGCCTCGCCGGACGCAAACGCGCTCAGGCTGCCGGTGAGCTCGGTCAGGTTGGCAGAATAATTCGGCTTGATGAAATGGTCGGTGAAATCCACGGTGCCGTTGGTCAGCGCGACCGGCCCGAAGCGGATTCTGGGGCTCGGGCCGGAGTCTTCGGCCGCGGACTGCAGCACCTCCTGGGCGCCCGCAGCCGGCACCGTGCCGATGTCCTGCAGATTGATGCGCCCGTTTTCCCGCACGATGACGCGCGCAAAAAAATCCGTCAGCGCCGTTTCGCGCACATCCAGCGCCAGCGGCTGGCCGGGTTCGATGTCGAGCGCCAGGCCACGCAGCACCAGAGCGTTCCAGCGCAAGAGGTCGGCGCCCTGGGAAACGGGGCCACCCGAATCGGTGAGCGCGAGCGCCTCCGGCTTGAGCTGCACCTGCACTTCACTCAACTCGGCGTCTCCCTGCACCTGCAGCGCCAGCCCCGCCTGTTGTTCGTGCAGATGGACATTGCCGTTGAAACTGCCGTCGGCGCGCAGCACATCCACATTCAGCTCTTGCGGCAGATAGGCCTGTACCACCTGCAGCGGAAGGTTGACGGCGCGCACCGAGCCCTTGACCTGCAGCGCAGGAGAAAGCGCCGCCGAGCCGTCCCAGACGAGCGAGCCAGGGTCGGCCTTTCCCGTGCCCACGCGGGACCGCACGCGCAGGCCGAAGGCCGGCAGGCGGCCGTCCTTCCAGGCAAGGTCGCGCACAGTCACATCCAGCGCCGTGGCGTCGAGCGCCACCGGGCTGCGTGCCGCGGCATCGCGCAGGGCCACGGCGGCGTCCTTCATTTGCAGTTCGCCCAAGGCAACACTCCATTCAGCGGACTTTTCCGTGGATTCGGCAACGCCCGCGGCAGGAGATTGCAACCAATGCTCGAACATCCAGCTGCCGGCCTTGTCGCGCTCGGCCAATGCCAGCGGCTGCTGCAGCAGCACCTGACGCAGGGCCACGCTGTGTTTTTGCAGGTCAACATCCGCATCGTGCACCTCCAGGGCCCGCACGCTCAGCTGGGCTTGCGCCGGGATGCCACGCATGCCTGCCGCGCGCAGATTGGGGCAATCCTTGCGCTGCACGCAGGACAGACTGAGTCCGCTGACGGCCAGTTGCCGCACCTTGAGCGACAGGGCGTCGCCATCGCGCACCAATGTCGCCTGGCCCTGCGCCGTGCCGGCCAGCGCAGGCGCAAGCGTTTGCGCCAGGTACGGGGCTGCCAACCCCAGGGACAGATCGTTCACGGACAGCTCCACCTTGGCACCGCTTCGCGTGGCTTCGCCCTCGGCTTCGAAACGGGCGGCTTCTCCCTGGGCACTCGCCTCGCTCAGCTCGAACCTGGTCGTGAAGTGCAACGGCTGCGTGAGCGGCCAGACGATGTCGGTGGCTTCGGCTTGCCAGCCACCGGCCTGCCAGCGCGCCGCTTTGGCTGCGCCGGGCAGGCTGTCATCCTGCCAGTGCACGGCGCCATCACTGAGCTGAACCTTCTGCACGCTGACGGCCCAATGCGCGGAGGGGCTGTCTGCTTGCGCCACCTTGGCATCGCCTGGCTGGCCGGCCCCAGGCAGCGCTAACGCACCGGCGGCATCGCGGCGCAGATACAGCACGGGTTTGTGCAGTTCCACCGCTGCCAGGTGCAGTTCGCGGTGCAGCGGGCGCACATCCGCGATGGAAACCGTCAGGCCATCGAGCGCCAGCAGCGGCTGACCGGCACCGTCCGCAATCGCGAGTTTGTCCAGTTGCAGCAGCCCGCCAAGCGTCACCTTGGGCGTTGCGTCCTGCTCGGAGAAGTCGAGCTGCAGGTCGGCACTGAGAGCCGCCGACTGCAGCCGCACTCCCAGCGATGCAGGCACATAGGCTGCCAGTGGCGCCAGGTCAAAATCTTTGATTTGCAATCTTGCCTGTGTCGTGCGGGATTCGGCAAACGGCGTCGCCTCGGCCGATGAATCAAAGGCACTGCCATCCAACTCGAATGCCAGCCGGGGAGAGACCTTGATCTGCCGGTCCGCTGGCAGATTGCTCAGAAAAGGGAGGCTGAGCGTCAGGCGTTCCAGCTTGTGCCGACCTCCTACGGCGCGATCCTCAAAATCAACTTTCCCATCCCGCAGCCGCACGTTGTACAGCGCAAACCGGGCCGGCTGATCCGATGGGACGGCCTCCTGCTGGCCCAGACGATGCAGGATGTCGTCGAAATCGAAAGCCTCCGGACCTGTTCGTGCGACATGCAACACCGGGGCGTCCACCTGGAGGTCATCAACCACCGGCGCCAGGCGCCATAGCGATTGCACCGCGGCATTGGCATAGATGCGTTGAACCTGCAACTGGGGCGACTGGCCGGCGGCATCGGCCACCGCCAGGCCCTCGATAGTCAACTCCAGGGTCAAGGGGTTGAACTGAACGCCGGCCACGGTGACATGGCGTCCGAGCGCCTGCGAGCCCTGCTTCTGCAACTGGGAGCGCACAACCTGCGGCAGCGCCAGCCAGGCCAGCAGATAGAGAACCACCACCACTGCCGCCGCCCACGCAAGGCGCTTGAACGCCACCCTGTGCGCGGCTACCCAGCCCATTGACCGCATTGCGTCCCCATGAAAACCTTTGACGCACCGGATTCTGCACGGCGGCGCGAGCGATTGTCCAAAGCAAGAAACAGAAGACCCGGCGGCCGAAGGTACTCCGGGCACCGGGTCTGATGGCAGGCGCATGGCCAAAACCATCTTGAGCGCGGCGGAGATTGCTGTCCGCCGTGCCGGAGACAAAGGATTGCCTCCATCAGGGCCTCGGGGCGCAGCTTCCCGCGGTTTCAGGGCTTTTGAACACCCGTCCCCGCAAGCCTGCACCCTTGTGGCAAATACCTGCACCAAGCAGGCGAGGCAACCATACCAGCTTTGCCCACCGTGCGCACGGCCGTTGTATCCAACGGCAACGGGTGCGCGCACACTTTTTCATTTGCTGACGAACGTGCCCGGTCGCCTGCTCTTGCCTGCCGAAACCCGCCTTGAAGGTGGACGGGGGTCGATTGCTTAATACATTTATATCTAACAATTCTCGTTTATATCATTGACTAGATATTTCAACCCTCCCTAAAATCCGCCCGTTTTCAATGAATTGGTAGAAACCCTTACTTATTGATAGCTCAGGGCTATGAACAAGGTGCCACCGAAAGCACTGGCCCCGCAAAACGCACGAACTCAGAATCGCCCGGACCCTGCGTCCGGCCAGACCCATCGCACTGCCGACGATTCGGACGCAAGGCAGGCTGGGTAGAGAACGAAAGGATTCCCATGAAGGCAGGCACCCGCGCATTCGCCGGCTTGCGCACTTTTGCCGGTGACATCACCGCCGGCTTTTTCGAGCTGACCCACAGCGGACTCGCCCTGGTGGGCCTTGCGGTGACGTTTGCCGCCCTGACCCTGGTCGCGCGCCCGGATCTGCGCCAGACAGGCGCCGAGCAGCTGATGGGCTGGCTGCAGGAGCGCCAGGTGGCGATGGACGGGTTTGCCGCCGAACCCTTCGCCAGCGAGCGCGCCACTGCCAGCAACCCCAAGGCGCTTCCACGCGAGCAGGAAGCCGTCACCTATTGGCTGAGCAAGAAGTACAGCGTGGCACCCGAGCCGCTGGCGGTGCTGGTGAGCGAGGCCTACGCCATCGGCGCCCGCACCAAGCTGGATCCGACACTGATCCTGGCGGTGATGGCGGTGGAATCGAGCTTCAACCCATTTGCGCAGAGCAATGTCGGCGCGCAAGGGCTGATGCAGGTGATGACACGCGTGCATACCGACAAGTACGAGGATTTCGGCGGACGCTTTGCCGCCTTTGACCCGGTGGCCAATCTGCGCGTGGGCGTGAAAGTGCTGCAGGAATGCATAACGCGTGCGGGTTCGCTCGAAGGCGGTCTGCGCTACTACGTGGGCGCCGCCAACCTGCCTGACGATTCCGGGTATGCCGTCAAGGTGCTGGCCGAGCACCAGCGGCTGCGCGACGTGGCCAATGCCTCGGTCAAGCCCAAGCTGGTGACGGCCAAGGCGCAGCCCGCGGCCAAGACCTCGGCGAAGGCGCCGGCCGGCGCGCCGCAGCAAGACCAGAAGGTGGCCTTGCTGGGCAATTTCTGATCTTTCAGTGCCCCCGGCAGCCGCGCGATACACTCGAGCGGTACGCGACTGGCGATAGGTTGTGCACCGCCGCAAACGGCAGCGCAGCCGACGTGGAGAGCCACCACGGGGGAGCGTGCCGCGCCGGAAGCCGATTTCCGCCGCGATCCGTCGTTCGCCTGGGCAGCCCTTGCACGCCAAGGGAGAGTCACCACGCAATCTGCCATGTACCAACGCAATATCCTCGTAGAACAGACCGACCCCGAAGTGTGGGCCGCCATCCAGGCCGAGAACCGCCGCCAGGAAGACCACATCGAGCTGATCGCCAGCGAGAACTACGCCTCGCCCGCCGTGATGGCGGCGCAGGGCTCGCAGCTGACCAACAAATACGCCGAGGGCTATCCCGGCAAGCGCTATTACGGCGGCTGCGAGAACGTGGACGTGGTCGAACAGCTGGCCATAGACCGCGTGAAGCAGCTCTTTGGCGCCGAGGCCGCCAACGTGCAGCCCAACTCGGGCTCGCAGGCCAACCAGGCCGTGCTGATGGCGTTTGCCAAGCCCGGCGACACCATCCTGGGCATGAGCCTGGCCGAAGGTGGTCACCTGACGCACGGCATGGCGCTGAACATGTCGGGCAAGTGGTTCAACGTCGTCTCCTACGGCCTCAACGCCCAGGAAGCAATCGACTACGGCGCCTTCGAGGCCAAGGCACGCGAGCACAAGCCGAAGATCATCATCGGCGGTGCCTCGGCCTATGCCCTGCGCATCGATTTTGAACGGATGGCGCGCGTGGCCAAGGAAGTCGGCGCCATCTTCTGGGTGGACATTGCGCACTACGCCGGCCTCGTCGTCGCGGGCGAATACCCGAATCCGGTGCCGTTTGCCGACGTGGTCACCTCCACCACGCACAAGAGCCTGCGCGGCCCGCGCGGCGGCATCATTTTGATGAAGGCCGAGCACGAGAAGGCCATCAACAGCGCCATCTTCCCCGGCCTGCAGGGCGGCCCGCTGGAGCATGTGATCGCCGCCAAGGCCGTGGCCTTCAAGGAAGCGCTCTCGCCCGATTTCAAAACCTACCAGCAACAAGTGGCCAAGAACGCCAAGGTGTTCGCCGAGACATTGACCCAGCGCGGCCTGCGCATCGTCAGCGGCCGCACCGAAAGCCACGTCATGCTGGTGGATTTGCGCGCCAAGGGCATCACCGGCAAGGCGGCGGAGGCGGCGCTGGGCCAGGCCCACATCACGATCAACAAGAACGCGATCCCCAACGACCCGGAAAAGCCCTTCGTGACCAGCGGCGTGCGCGTGGGCACCCCGGCCATCACCACGCGCGGCTTCAAGGAAGAGGAGACGCGCATCACGGCCCACCTGATGGCCGACGTGCTGGAAAAGCCGCATGACGAGGCCAACATCGCCGCCGTGCGCGCCAAGGTGAACGCGCTCACGAGCCGCTTCCCGGTCTATCGCTGAGCTGCGCAGCCGGACGGGATGCCACCATGAAATGCCCGTTCTGCAGCCACCCGGAGACGCAGGTCGTCGAGACCCGCGAATCCGAGGGCGGCGACTTCATCCGCCGCAGGCGCCGCTGCAGCGCCTGCGACAAGCGCTTCACCACCTACGAGCGGCCCGAGGTGAACTTCCCCGCCATCGTCAAGAAGGACGGGCGGCGCGTGGAATACAAGCGAGAAAAGCTCGAAGGCTCGTTTCACATCGCGCTGCGCAAGCGCCCCGTCGGCACCGAACAGGTGGACGCCGCGATCAGCCACATCGAAGAACGCCTGCTGCAACTGGGCCAGCGCGAGGTGCTGTCCACCCGCCTCGGCGAGATGGTGATGCACGAACTGCAGAAGATGGACAAGGTGGCCTATGTGCGCTACGCCAGCGTCTACCGCAGCTTTGAGCACATCGAGGAATTCAAGGCGCTGGTGGACAAGGTGGGGGAGTAGCGCGCTACTCCAACCATAGCTGCCAGCGGTTTGCTGGCATGCGCCAGTGCCTATTTTCGTTCAGATCAACCGACCGGGCCCACCGCCTGATTCACATCCCCGCACTGCCCGCGGTGGCGCAGCGCGTGGTCCATCAGCACCAGCGCCAGCAGCGCCTCGGCGATCGGCGCGGCGCGGATGCCCACGCAGGGGTCGTGCCGCCCCTTGGTCACCACCTCAATCGGCTGGCCGTGGACGTCGATGGAGCGGCGCGGGCTCAGGATGGAGCTGGTCGGCTTGATCGCCAGGCTCAGCTCGATGTCCTGCCCGCTGCTGATGCCGCCCAGCACCCCGCCCGCGTGGTTGGTCTCGAAGCCTTGCGGCGTGATCGCATCGCCATGCACCGTGCCGCGCTGGGCAATGCTGTCGAACCCGGCGCCGATCTCCACGCCCTTGACCGCGTTCAGCCCCATCATCGCGTGGGCGATGTCGGCATCGAGCTTGTCGTACAGCGGCTCGCCCAGCCCCACGGGCACGCCCGTCGCCTGCACGCGAATGCGGGCGCCGCAGGAGTCATGCGCCTTGCGCAGCTGGTCCATGTAATTTTCATAGCTGCTCACGTCCGCCAGTGGTGCGAAAAACGGGTTTTTGTCTACAAATTCCCAGCTTTCGAAGGCGGCTGGCAGCTCGCCCAGTTGGGTCATGCAGGCACGGAACTGCGTGCCGAACTTTTCCCGCAGCCACTTCTTGGCAACCGCTCCGGCCGCGACGGTGGGCGCGGTCAGCCGGGCCGATGAGCGCCCTCCCCCGCGCGGATCGCGCAGGCCGTATTTGTGCCAGTAGGTGTAGTCCGCATGGCCGGGGCGAAACTGCTGGGCGATCTCGCCGTAGTCCTTGCTGCGCTGGTCCTGGTTGCGGATCAGCAGCGCGATCGGCGTGCCGGTGGTCTTGCCCTCATGCACGCCCGAGAGAATTTCGACCGCGTCCGGCTCGTTGCGCTGCGTGACGAAGCGGCTGGTGCCGGGACGGCGGCGGTCCAGATCGTGCTGGATGTCGGCCTCGGAGAGCGCCATGCCCGGCGGGCAGCCGTCGATCACGCAGCCGATGGCCGGACCGTGGGATTCGCCGAAATTGGTGACACAGAACAGGGTGCCGAGGGTGCTGCCGCTCATGGATGGAATGGCCCGGGTGCGGGTTGAAAAAGGGCAAAAGAATATAGCCCACAATCCACGGCTTCACGACTGCCCCACCAGACACCACCATGCCCGGCTACTCCGACCCCGGCTTCGACACGCTCGCGGTGCACGCGGGCGCGCGGCCCGACCCCACCACCGGTGCGCGCGCCACACCCATTTATCTCACCACCTCGTTCGTGTTCGAATCGAGCGATCACGCCGCCTCGCTCTTCAACATGGAGCGCCCGGGGCATGTGTACTCGCGCCTTTCCAACCCCACCACCGACGTGCTGGAGCAGCGCGTGGCGGCGCTGGAAGGCGGCAGCGGCGCGATTGCCACGGCCAGCGGCATGGCGGCGCTGCACCTGGCCATCGTCACGCTGATGGGCGCGGGCAGCCACATCGTGGCCAGCACGGCGCTGTACGGCGGTTCGCAAAACCTGCTGAACTACACGCTCAGGCGCTTCGGCATCGAGACCACCTTCGTCAAACCCACCGACGTGGACGCCTGGCGCGCCGCCATCCGGCCCACTACCCGCCTGCTGCTGGGCGAAACCATAGGCAATCCGGGGCTGGAGGTGCTCGATATCCCCACCGTGTCGCAGATCGCGCACGAGGCCGGCATTCCGCTGCTGGTCGATTCCACCTTCACCACGCCCTATCTGATGAAGCCACTGGCGCTGGGCGCCGACATGGTCTACCACGCCGCCACCAAATTTCTCTCGGGCCACGGCACGGTGATGGGCGGCGTGCTGGTCGATGGTGGCGCGTTCGACTGGGACGCCTCGGGGCGCTTCCCCGAGCTGGCCCGGCCCTACGACGGCTTTCACGACATGGTGTTCGCGCAGGAATCGAGCGTCGCCGCCTTCCTGCTGCGCGCGCGCCGCGAGGGCCTGCGCGACTTTGGCGCCTGCATGAGCCCGCACAGCGCCTGGCTGATCCTGCAGGGCATAGAGACCCTGGGCGCGCGCATGGAGCGCCATGTGCGCAATACCGAGCGCGTGGTGCAGTTCCTGGCCAGCCACCCCTTCGTGGCGCGCGTGGGCCACCCGCTGCTGGAGAGTCACCCCAGCCACAAGATTGCGCAAAAACTGCTGCCGCGCGGCGCGGGTGCGGTGTTCAGCTTCGACTTGCGTGGAAACCGCGAGCAGGGCAAGCGGTTCATCGAGACGCTGAAAATCTTCAGCCACCTCGCCAACGTGGGCGACTGCCGCTCGCTCGTCATCCACCCGGCCAGCACCACGCATTTCCGCATGACCGACGAGGCGCTGCTGGCGGGCGGCATCACGCAGGGCACGATCCGGCTCTCGATAGGCCTGGAAGACCCGGACGACCTGATCGATGATCTCAAGCGCGCGCTCAAAGCCGCAGAAAAATTTGACGCAAAGGCAGGTGCGTGATGTTCTACCAAGTGCAGGGCGCGCCGCTCTACTGCTACACCGGCGACAAGGCGTTTGACGCCGCCAAACCCACCGTGGTGCTGATCCACGGCGTGCTGTGCGACCACGGCGTGTGGATCTGGCAGGCGCGCCATCTGGCCAACCACGGTTTCAACGTGCTCTCCATCGACCTGCCCGGCCACGGCCGCAGCGGCGGCGAAGCGCCCGCGAGCGTGGCACAGGCGGCGGACACCATCGCCGCGCTGCTCGATGCCGCAGGCGCGCAAAAGGCCGCGCTGGTGGGCCACAGCTGGGGCTCGCTGATCGCCATGGAAACCGCGGCGCGCCTGCAAGACCGCATCAGCCACCTGGTGTTGATCGGCACCGCCGCGCCGATGAAGGTCTCGCCCGCGCTGATCGCCGCCTCGCAGGACGACCCGGAGGCGGCGCTCAAGATGATCAACGTCTTCTCGCGCAGCACGCTGGCCTCGCCCACCGGCGCGGGCTTCTGGGTGTACGGCGCCAGCATGGCGCTGGGGCGCAAGGTGCTGCGCAGCAACCCCCGCGTGAATGTGTTTCATCGCGGCTTCGTCGCCTGCGACCAGTACGAAGGCGGCCCGGCGGCGATGGCGCAGCTCACCTGCCCCATCCTGTTTCTGCTGGGCAGCCAGGACCAGATGACCCAGCCCAGGGCCGCGCAGCCGCTGATCGCCGCCGCGCGCCAGGCGGGCAAGACGGTGCAGGTGCAGCACCTGCCCGTGGGGCACCACCAGATGACCGAGGCGCCTAAAGAGACGACGGCTGCGCTACACGAATTTTTGTGCTGCTGACGAAGGACGGCTCGAATGACAAAGCAGAAAAAACACGATGGTGCGCAGTTCGTCCAGTATTTCGGGCCTCTGCTCGATGCGCTGCGCGACCTCGGCGGTTCGGCGACGGTGGATGAAGCCACGGACCGCGTTGCCGAAAATCTGCTGATCTCCGAATCGGTACTCAATGAAACGCTGCCTTCCGGCGGCTCACGTTTCAAGAACCAGGTGGCGTGGGCACGGTTTTACCTGGTTCGGGAGAACCTGCTCGACTCTTCCAGGCGCGGCGTGTGGAGTCTCACGGAACAAGGTAAATCAACGCACTTGAGCCACGAACAGGCTCGAGGCATCTTCCTCAAGTGGGTGAAGATTTTTCAAGAGGAGCGTGCCAAGAAGAGCGCCGACGAGATTCCGCAGGAAGTGGCAGAGGAGACCGGCAGCAGGTCCGAAGACTATCGCTCGCTCGTACACGCTCTCTTGCTCAAACTTCCTCCGTCCGGATTTGAACGTCTTTCTCAACGGTTGTTGCGCGAAGCAGGGTTCAATCAAGTCGTGGTCACGGGCAAGAGCGGTGACGGCGGCATTGATGGCTTTGGCACGCTGCAAGTGAACCCGCTGGTGTCGTTCAAGGTAATCTTTCAATGCAAGCGCTATTCCGGCTCCGTGTCTTCGTCCACGGTTCGCGACTTTCGCGGCGCGATGGCCGGGCGCGCCGAGAAGGGAATCATCATCACGACGGGCGGTTTCACGGCGGAAGCAAAAAAGGAAGCCGCCAGAGACGGTGCGCCACCCATTGAGCTCGTGGACGGCGAAAAGTTGATCGACATGATGGAGCGGCTTGAACTGGGCTTGCACGCAATCACCACCTTCGAGGTGGACCATGCCTTCTTCAAGGATTTTCAAGATTGATCGGCCCGCATCCTCTTTCGTGACATCTTCAGCAGATCCGCCCGCCAGGCATTACGAAAATTTTCCGGTTGCCTCCTGGCTTTGTCCGCCGCATCTGCGCGCGCCGATTAGCGCCATCTATGCGTTTGCGCGCACAGCCGATGACATTGCTGACGAGGGCAGCGCAAGACCGGAGCAACGCCTCGCTGACCTGCATGCCTACAGTGCCGAGCTGCTGGCCTGTGACCACTCAGATTCCGTCACGCCGCGCTGGGCGCATGTGTTTGTGCCCTTGCAGCATGAGATTGCGCGCCACGCGCTGCCCCTTCCGTTGCTGACCGATCTGCTCGATGCCTTCGCGCAGGATGTGCGCATGACGGCCAGCGGCGCCACCTACCCCGACCGCGCCGCGCTGCTCGATTACTGCCGCCGCTCGGCCAACCCCGTTGGGCGTTTGCTGCTGCATCTGTACGGCGTGCAGGACGAAACCTCTCTGCGTCAGAGTGACGCGATCTGCTCCGCGCTGCAGCTTATCAACTTCTGGCAGGACCTGAGCGTGGACCTGCCGCGTGGGCGGCACTATGTGGCAGATAGCGATTGCACCGTGCACGGCGTGGCACGCGCCGATCTGGCGGCGCAGCGGCGATCTGCCGCCACCGACGCGCTCATCCTGGACTGCGCCGCCTGGGCGCGCACGCTGATGTTGCAGGGCGCGCCGCTGGTACACCGGTTGAGCGGGCGCATGGGCTGGGAGCTGCGCCTGGTGGTGCAGGGCGGTCTTGCGGTGCTGACGCAGGTGCAGCAGATGCGCGGCGCCAGCCTGCTGGCCCGCCCGCGCCTGCGCGCCTGGCACCTGCCGGGCATGCTGCTGCGTGCGGTCTGGATGTGAAAAGTGATAGCTGCAACCGTATATCCATAAAGCGCTTCAGGCCAATTTTGATCAAAACCTCAAGTCGCAAGCGGGCGTAGGGCCGCATGGGACAATCCCGCCCCAATGAATCCCGAACAATACGTGCAGGACAAGGCCGCAGCCTCTGGCAGCAGCTTCTATTACGCCTTCCTCTTCCTCCCGCGCGAGCGGCGCGCCGCCATCACCGCCTTCTATGCCTTCTGCCGCGAGGTGGACGATGTGGTCGATGAGGTGCACGACAAGGGCGTGGCCGCCGCCAAGCTGCAGTGGTGGCACGGCGAGGTGGCGCAGGCCTTTGACGGCAAGCCCACGCACCCGGCGATGCAGGCGCTGCTGCCGCATGCGGGGCCCTGCCGCATCCTGCCCGACCCGCTGCACAGCATCATCGAAGGCTGCGAGATGGATCTGAAGTACGACGGCTACGAGGACTTCGAGGGCCTGGCCAACTACTGCCACCATGTGGCCGGCGTGGTGGGGGAAGTGTCGGCGCGCATCTTCGGCCAGCGGGACGAGGCCACCACGCAGTACGCGCACAAGCTGGGCCTGGCGCTGCAACTGACCAACATCATCCGCGACGTGGGCGAGGACGCGCGCCGTGGCCGCGTGTACCTGCCGCAGGCCGATCTGCGCCGCTTCGGCGTGACGCCCGAGGACATCGCGCAGCGCAAGTACGGCGCGGCGTTCACCGCGCTGATGCGCTTTCAGGCCGAGCGCGCCCACGCCTGCTACGACGAGGCGCTGGCGCTGCTGCCCGCCATCGACCGGCGCAGCCAAAAGCCCGGCCTGATGATGGCCAGCATCTACCGCACGCTGCTGCGCGAGATCGAGACCAGCGACTTTCAGGTGCTGCACCAGCGCATTGCGCTCACGCCGCTGCGCAAGCTCTGGCTGGCGTGGAAGGTGCAGGCGCTGGGGAAGATGTGAAGCTCTGCATCGTCGGTGCCGGCTGGGCGGGCTGCGCGGCCGCGCTGCAGGCGGCGCGGGACGGCCACCAGGTCACGCTGATCGAGGCCGCGCGCCAGCCCGGTGGCCGGGCGCGCACGGTGGAGATAGAGCGCAGCGACGGCACGCGGCTGCTGCTCGACAACGGCCAGCACATCCTGATCGGCGCCTACGGCGAATGCCTGCGGCTGATGCGTCTGGTGGGCGTCAATATAGCCGCGGCGCTGCACCGCGAGCCGCTGGCCCTCCTCTTCCCCGATGGCACGGGCCTGGCCCTGCCCGATGCCGCGCCGCCCTGGGATGCGCTGATCGGCATCCTGCGCGCGCGCGGCTGGAGCTGGTGCGAGCGCGCCGCGCTGCTGGCCCGCGCCGCACGCTGGCGCATGCAGGGCTTTCAATGCGCGCCGCAGGCCAGCGTGGCGCAGCTGTGCGCTGGGCTGCCACAACGCCTGATGGATGAATTCATCGCCCCGCTGTGCGTTTCCGCCCTCAACACACTGCCTGAAGAAGCCAGCGGCCAGGTCTTCCTCACCGTGCTGCACGACAGCCTGTTCGCCGGGCGCGGCGGCTCGCACCTGCTGCTGCCGCGCGTGCCGCTGGGCGCGCTGCTGCCCGAGCCCGCGCTGGACTGGCTGCGCCAACGGGGCCACGCCGTGCGGCTGGGCCAGCGCGTGCAGGCGCTGGCGCACGACGGCGCCGCGTGGCAGGTGGACGGCGAAGCCTTCGACGCCGTGCTGCTCGCCTGCCCCAGCGCAGACGCCGCGCGGCTCGCGGGCGAAGCCGGCGCCCCGCCCGCGCTGCAGGCGGCGGCGCGGGCCTGGGCCGGCGGCGCGCAGGCGCTGGCGTTCGGCGCCATCGCCACCGTCTATGCGCGGCAACCGGGCGCCACCGCGCCGCTGCTGCCCCATGCGATGCTGGCGCTGCGCGCCACACCGCAGTACCCGGCCCAATTCGTCTTCGACCGGGGCCACCTGGGCGGGCACCACGGCGTGCTTGCTTTCGTCGTCAGCGCCTTTACGGGAGAGCGCGAGCAGCTACAAAAACAGGTAATCCTCCAGGCCCGTGACGCGCTGGGCATCACCGGGCTGCAGCCCCTGCGGACGGTGATCGAAAAACGCGCCACCTTTGCCTGCACCCCGGCGCTGCAGCGCCCCGCCATGGCCATCGCGCCCGGCCTGCTGGCCTGCGGCGACTACGTCGCAGGCCCCTACCCCGCCACGCTCGAAGGCGCCGTGCGCGCGGGCGTGGCGGCGGCAAAAGCCATCCCTCTCAAAGCCTCCCTGCTCACTGGTTTTGCTCCCTCTTTCCCTGGGAGAGGGCGGGGGTAAGGGGCTCGCGGCATACAAGTACGGCCCGACCAAGGCACAGCCCACGCCCCACTGGTACGACTTCAGCAGCCATGCCACCGTGAGCGGCAACACCATCACCCTCGCGTTGACCGATGGCGCCGACGGCGACACCGACCTGGGCGCCAACGGTTCGATCAGCGACCCGGGCGGGCCGGTTTTGCCAGGTGACGTGTCGGCGATACCGACGCTGTCGCAGTGGGCACTGCTGCTGCTCTCGCTCCTGGCGGCCGCACTGGGCATGCGCGCGGTGCGCCGCCGAGATTGAAGTGTTTTCGGGCTTCCGCGCTTGCCACGCAAGCGCTGGCAGCTCTCTTTTTGAAAGCGCTACAGCCCCAGCGCCAGGTGCGCTTCCTCGGTCATCATCGAGCGATCCCAGGGCGGATCGAACACGATGTTCACCGTCACCTCCTCGACCCGTGGCAGGTTCAGGATCTTGTCGTTGACCTCGTTGGCAATCACCTCGCCCATGCCGCAGCCGGGCGCGGTGAGCGTCATGTCGACGATCACGCGCAGCTTGCCGGCCTCCTGCTCGTAGGGCTCGACCTCGCATTTGTAGACCAGCCCCAGATCGACGATGTTGACCGGGATTTCCGGGTCGTAGCAGGTGTGCAGCTGCTCCCAGATCAGGCGCTTGACTTCCTCGTCGCTGGTCTCGTCGCCGTCGTGGACCACGTTCATGGCCTCGGGCTTGTCCTTGCCGATGGCGTCGGCATCGGCGCCGCCCAGGCGCACCAGGCGGCCTTCGACCAGCAGCGTGAACGAGGTGCCCAGCGCCTGCGTGATCTCGGCCCAGGTGCCCTCCTGCAACTCGAACGGTGTGCCATAGGGCACCAGTTCGCCGACCACGTCGCGCCTGACCAGTACCGATTCGCGTGAACGCGCCATGTGTCTACTCTCCAGAATTCGCTGTTTCGGTGGTGGCCGCGCCCGCCTGCCCGGCAATCGCATGCATCAGCGCATGCCAGCCCAGCAGCGCGCATTTGATGCGGCTGGGGTAGCGGCGCACGGCGGCGAGCGCCACGAGCTTGCCGATCTCGACATCGTCAGGATCGATCTCGCCGGTGAGCACGCCGCGAAAATGCTGCTGCAGCTCCTTGGCCAGCTGCACGTCGCGGCCCTTGATGGCTTCGGTCATCATCGAGCTGGACGCCATGCAGATCGCACAGGCCTGGCCGTTGAAGGCGATGGCCTTGATGTGATCGCCTTCGAGCTCCAGCTCCACCGCGATCTTGTCGCCGCACGAAGGGTTGGTGCCCTGCGCCTGGTGCGTGGGGTGCGCCAGGTGGCCGAAATTGCGTGGCGCACGCTTGTGCTCCATCACGATCTGCTGGTAGAGGTCGTCTTCGGCGCTGCTCATCGCAAGGCTTTCACGGCGTGGGCCACGGCCGCGATCAGCCGGTCCACTTCTTCGGGGGTGTTGTAGATGGCGAACGAGGCGCGCGTGGTGGGCCCCTGCACCAGCTGATCGAGCAGCGGCTGCGCGCAGTGGTGGCCGGTGCGCACGGCGATGCCGCGTTCATCGAGCAGCGTGCCGATGTCGTGCGGGTGGGCGTCCTGCGCGACGAAGGAGACCAGCGCCGACGCTTTGGCGTGCGGCGCCAGCACGCGCACGCCGGCTATGTTTTGCAGGCCGGCGAGGGCCTGCGCGCGCAAGGCGTGGACATGTGCGTCGATCGCGGCGCGGCCCATGCGTTCGATGAACTGCGCCGCCGCCGCCAGGCCGACGGCGCCGCCGACGTTGGGCGTGCCGCCTTCCAGGCGCGCGGGCAGTTCGGCAAAGCCTGCGTCCTCATAGCGGGTCCAGTCCACCATGTCGCCACCCAGGCGCAGTGGATACAATTTTTCTAGCGCCGAGCGCTTGCCCACCATGGCGCCGGTGCCCATCGGGCCATACATCTTGTGGCCCGAAAACACCATGAAATCGCAGGCCAGATCGGAGAGATGGGGCACCGCATGGCTCACGGCCTGGGCGGCATCGAGCACCGTCAGCGCGCCCGCATCGCTGGCCAGCTGGAGCAGCGCCTCATACGGCGGGCGCTCGCCGGTGGCGTTGGCACAGGCCGTGATGGAAAACACCCGCGTGCGCGGCGAGAGCAGCTTTTTGAGGTCCGCCTCATGCACCCGGCCTTGTTCGTCGGCGCGCAGGATCAGCAGCCTGGCACCGGTCAATCGTGCCGCGTGCTGCCACGGGATGATGTTGGCATGGTGCTCCAGGCCGCTCACGATGATTTCATCGCCTTCGCGCAGCCAGGCATGGCCCGGGCCACCGGCCCAGAGGCCGTTGGCGATGGTGTTGAGCGCCTCGGTAGTGCCGGAGGTGAAGACCAGCTCATGCGCCTTGCCCGCGCCGACGAAGCGCTTGAGCACCGCCCGCGCACCATCAAAGGCATCGGTGGCGCGCTGGCTCAGCGTGTGCACGCCGCGGTGGATGTTGGCGCGGTCATGCGTCTCGAAGCGGCGCAGGGCATCCATCACCTCCAGCGGCATCTGCGTCGTCGCGCCGTTGTCCAGATAGGCCAGCGCATGGCCATGCACCTGCTGGTGCAGCACCGGGAACAGCGCGCGCACGGCCGCGACATCCAGCCTTTGCGTCAGGGTGTCCGCATTACCCATGGATGGGCTCCCTGTTCCACTGCGCTGCGATGGCCTCGGCCAGCCACGGGCCGTCCAGCCACTGCGCGAGCGGCGCCTCGGCATCGTCCAGCGTATCGCCCAGGCAGCGCGCCAGCACCGCGCGCGCCATGCCTTCGACGATCAGCGCGCGGGCGCTGGCATCGTCCAGACCGCGCTGGCGGGCATAGAACAGCGCATCCTCGGGCAGCGCACCCCAGGTGGCGCCGTGCACCGCCTGCACCGCGTCGTGCAGGATTTCCAGGTGCGGGCGCAGCTGCATGTGCGGCTGGCCTTGCAGCGCAATGCCGGTGAGGCGCTGGAACACGTCGGCCTCGTCCGCGCCGGGCGCGATGCGCGCATACGCGTTGGAGACCGATTTGGCCTTGCCGCTGGCCAGCGTCAGCGTTTCGACCTGGTGGCGCGTGCGCGGTGCGGCCAGCCTGCCCACCATCTGGTAGTCCAGTGCCTGATCGGCATTGAGCACCAGCGCGGCATGGCGCGATTCGGCGCCCCGCTCGGTCAGCTGCACCGTATTGCGCTGCAGGTGGTAGCCGCAGCCGGTAGCGGCGAGCGCCTGCGCGTAGTGGGCCTTGCCCTGCAGCGCCACCTGCACGTGGTGGGCCACACGGTCCTTCGCGCCGGGCGTGACGACGCGCAAATGCTGCATGTGCGCCCCTGCCGCAAGATGGATATGGGCGACCAGGTTCTGCGCCACGCCGTCCGGCTCCCGCGGCCAGGCATGTTCCTCGATCAGCACCAGCCGTGCGCCTTCCTGCAGCTCGACGATGAGCGCCGGGGCCTGCACCGTGCCCGCGGCCAAGTGCTTGAGCCGCAGCACCGCCGTCCCCGCGGATGCGGAAACCTGCAGATGCAAGGCGCCCGTGCACAGGGCGCGGTGGGCCCAGGCGAAAGGCGCGGCGCGATCGTCTTCGGGCGCAGGCAAATGGGCCAGCAGCACGGCGCGCTCGCTGGCATCGAGTGCATTCAGCGTGCGCACGCTCACGCCACTGCCGGCGCTTTGCTCCACCGTCCAGCCGCTGGCGGTCTCCTGCGGCAACTCGGCGTGCATCCAGCGTTCGAACACGGGCGGCGGCAGGGCACGGAAATGCTCGCTGCGCCGGCCCGGCCAGCCCAGTTGCTGCGCCTGCGCGCGCGCGGCCTGGCGTTGTGCAAGAACGTCGCTCATGCCGGTGCTCCCACGGTGGCCGCATGCTGCTTGAAGCCGGTACGCGCGATGCTGCGGGCCAGCTCCATGTCGCCTTCCTCGACGATCTTGCCGCCATCCAGGCGCAGCACGGCGTCCGGGTGCAGCGATTCGATCATCTGCAGGTAGTGGGAGATGATGATGAAGGCCGTGCCTTCGCTGCGCAGGCGCTCCACCAGCTTGACCACCGCCCGCACGCCGTCCACGTCCATGCCGGAATCGATTTCGTCGAGCATCGCCAGCCTGGGCTGCATCAGCGACAGCTGCAGCAGCTCATTGCGCTTGCGCTCGCCGCCCGAAAAACCCTCGTTCACCGGGCGGCCCAGCATGCTGGCGGGCAGCCCCAGTTCCTTGGCCGCCGCCTTGGCGCTGGCGAGGAAGTCAAACGCATCCTGCGGCTCCTCGCCGCGCGCCTGGCGCACGGCGTTCAGCGCGGTGCGCACGAAGAGGTTGTTCTTCACGCCCGGCACATCGGGCGGCGCCTGGAACGAGACAAACAGCCCGGCGCGCGCGCGTTCGTGCGCCTCCAGTTCCAGCAGGTTCTTGCCATCAAGCAGCGCCTGGCCCGACACCACGTGGTAATTGGGATGCCCCGCCAGCGCCATGCCCAGCGTGCTCTTGCCGCTGCCGTTGGCGCCCATCAGCACCACCAGGCTGCCCGGCTGCACATCCAGGGTGACCGATTGCAGCACGGTGCGCTCGCCGATATCGACCCGCAGATCACGCACCTGCAGCAAGGCGGAGGAAGCACTCATGGTTGGACTCTCTTCTTGAAAATTTCTGAAAACACCGCCCGGCGATGGATCAACCCACCGAGCCTTCGAGCGAGACCGCGAGCAGCGCCTTGGCCTCCAGCGCGAACTCCATCGGCAGTTCTTCGAGCACCGCCTGGCAGAAGCCGCCGACGATGAGCGCGGTGGCCTCCTCGGGTTCGATGCCGCGCTGCTGGCAGTAGAACAGGCGCTCCTCGGAGATGCGCGTGGTTGTCGCCTCGTGCTCCACCACGGCATCGGCGCGCGCGGTGTCGATGTAGGGGAAGGTATGCGCGCCGCAGTGCGTGCCGATCAGCAGTGAATCGCACTGCGTGTGGTTGTGCGCGCCCGAAGCGCCCGGGTTGATGCGCACCAGGCCGCGGTAGCTGTTCTGCGCGTGCCCGGCGCTGATGCCCTTGGAGACGATGCGGCTCTTGGTGTTCTTGCCCAGGTGCACCATCTTGGTGCCGGTATCGGCCTGCTGGTAGTGGTTGGAGACGGCGATGGAATAGAACTCGCCGCTTGACTCATCGCCGCGCAGGATCACGCTCGGGTACTTCCAGGTGACGGCCGAGCCGGTCTCGATCTGCGTCCAGGCGATGCGCGAGCGCTTGCCGGCCGCCAGGCCCCGCTTGGTCACCAGGTTGTAGATGCCGCCGACGCCGTTCTCGTCGCCGGGATACCAGTTCTGCACCGTGGAGTATTTGATGAAGGCATCGTCGTGCGCGATCAGTTCGACCACCGCGGCGTGCAACTGGTTCTCGTCGCGCTGCGGCGCGGTGCAGCCTTCGAGGTAGCTCACGTCGCTGCCCTCTTCGGCAATGATCAGCGTGCGCTCGAACTGGCCGGAGTTGGCCGCGTTGATGCGGAAGTACGAGGACAGTTCCATCGGGCAGTGCACGCCCTTGGGGATGTAGACGAAGGAGCCGTCGGAGAACACCGCCGAATTGAGCGCGGCGTAGTAGTTGTCGCTCACCGGCACCACGGTGCCGAGGTATTTCTCGATCAGCTCCGGGTGGTGTTCCACGGCATGGGAGAACGAGCAGAAGATCACGCCGACGTCGGCCAGCTGCTTGCGAAACGTGGTGCCGACCGAGACCGAATCGAACACCGCGTCCACCGCCACGCCCGCGAGCGCCGCGCGCTCGTGCAGCGGCACGCCCAGTTTTTCATAGGTTTCGAGCAGCTTGGGATCGACCTCATCGATGCTCTTGGGCTGGTCCTTGGCGGTCTTGGGCGCGTTGTAGTAGCTGATCGCCTGGTAATCGATGGGCGCGAGGTGCAGGTAGGGCCAGGTGGGTGCTTCCATCTTGAGCCAGCGCTCGAAGGCGGCCAGGCGCCAGTTGAGCAGAAACTCGGGCTCCTTCTTCTTGCGTGAAATCGCCCGTATGGTGTCTTCGTTCAGGCCAGGCGGCAGCGAATCGGTTTCGATGTCGGTGACGAAACCATGCTGGTAGCTGCGCTGCAGCGCCTGCGTCAGTGCGGCATCCTGGGGCTTGTCTTCTATGGCCGAGGCGGCGCTCACGGTGTCCACGGGTTCGGTCATGGGTCTCGCTGTGGAAATGCGTTAAAGGTGCATATCATATGCACCTTTAGCGACTGGGTAGCTGGCAGGGTCTTGCCCGCAAGGGCGGCAATGACGGCAGCGCCGCCCAAGGGCGGCGTTTCAATGCGGCCGGCAAGCTCCGGCGCCCGACCGAGCCGGAGCTGGAAACCTCGAACTTTACTTCAGAGCCGCCAAGGCTGCATTGAAGGTCCCGCTCGGGCGCATCACCGTTTCCAGCTTGGCCACATCGGGCAGGTAGTAGCCGCCGATGTCCACATGCTTGCCCTGCACCGTGTTGAGCTCGCCGACGATCTTCGCTTCGTTGTCCGTCAGCGCCTTTGCCAACGGCGCAAATTTGGCCGCGAGCTCGGCATCGTCCTTTTGAGCCGCCAGTTCCTGCGCCCAGTACAGCGCCAGATAGAAATGGCTGCCGCGGTTGTCCAGCTCGCCGGTGCGCCGGCTCGGGCTCTTGTTGTTGTCCAGCAGCTTGCCGGTGGCCGCATCCAGTGCCTTGGCCAGCACCACGGCACGCGCGTTGTGGTGCTTGAGGCCCAGTTCTTCCAGGCTCACCGCCAGGGCCAGGAATTCGCCCAGCGAATCCCAGCGCAGGTGGTTCTCCTCCACCAGCTGCTCGACGTGCTTGGGCGCCGAGCCGCCGGCGCCGGTCTCGTACATGCCGCCGCCGGCCAGCATGGGCACGATCGACAGCATCTTGGCGCTGGTACCCAGCTCCATGATGGGGAACAGGTCGGTCAGGTAGTCGCGCAGGATGTTGCCGGTGGCGCTGATGGTGTCCAGCCCGCGCACGATGCGCTCCAGCGTGTAGCGCATCGCACGCACCTGGCTCATCAGGTGGATTTCCAGCCCCTTGGTGTCGTGCTCGTTGAGGTACATCTTGACCTTGGTGATGAGCTGATTCTCGTGCGGACGGTAGGGGTCGAGCCAGAACACCACCGGCATGCCGGAATTGCGCGCGCGCGTGACGGCCAGCTTCACCCAGTCGCGGATGGCGGCATCCGTGGTGCGGCACATGCGCCAGATGTCGCCCTGTTCGACCTTCTGGCTGAGCAGCACCTCGCCCGTGGCGTTGTCGGTGATCCGCACCGTGCCGTCCTCGGCGATCTCGAAGGTCTTGTCGTTGGAGCCGTATTCCTCCGCGCCCTGCGCCATCAGGCCGACGTTGGGCACGGTGCCCATGGTCACCGGGTCGAACGCGCCGTGCCACTTGCAGAAGTTGATCATCTCCTGGTAGATGCGGGCAAAGGTCGATTCGGGCATCACGGCCTTGACTTCCTTCAGCCGCCCGTCGGCGCCGTACATCTTGCCGCCGTTGCGGATCATCGAGGGCATGGAGGCATCGACGATCACGTCGTTGGGCGAGTGGAAATTGGTGATGCCCTTGTCCGAATCGACCATGGCCAGCTCGGGCCCGTTGGCATGGCAGGCATGCAGATCGGCGCGGATTTCCTCCTGCACGCTCTTGGGCAGCGTGGCGATCTTGTTGTAGAGATCGACCATGCCGTTGTTCACGTTCACGCCCAGCTGCTCCAGCACCTTGGCGTGCTTGGCAAACGCGTCCTTGTAGAACACGCGCACGCAGTGGCCGAACACGATGGGGTGCGAGACCTTGAGCATGGTCGCCTTGACGTGCAGCGAGAACAGCACGCCGGTCTTGCGCGCATCGTCGATCTGCTCCTGGTAGAAATCGAGCAAGGCCTTCTTGCTGAAGAACATCGAATCGACCACGTCGCGGTCCAGCAGGCTGACCTTGGGCTTGAGCACGATGGTCTTGCCACCCTGGGTAACCAGCTCCATGCGCACCTCGCGCGCCTGGTCCAGCGTGATGGAGAGTTCATCGTTGTAGAAATCGCCCCGCTTCATGTGCGAGACATGGGTGCGCGAGGCAGCCGACCATTCGCCCATCTTGTGCGGGTGCTTGCGCGCGTATTCCTTGACGGCCTTGGGCGCGCGGCGGTCGGAATTGCCCTGGCGGATGACCGGGTTCACGGCGCTGCCGGTGCAGCGCTCGTAGCGCGTGCGGATGTCCTTTTCCTGATCGTTCCTGGGCGCATCCGGGAAATCGGGGATTTTGTAGCCCTTGCCCTGCAGTTCCTTGATCGCCGCCTTGAGCTGCGCCACGGTGGCGCTGATGTTGGGCAGCTTGATGATGTTGGCGTCGGGCTGCAGCGTCTTTCTGCCCAGCTCGGCCAGGGTGTCGGGCACCTTCTGCGCGTCGCTCAGCAGCTCGGGAAATTGCGCCAGGATGCGCGCTGACAGCGAGATGTCGCTGCTCTGCATGTGGATGCCGGCCGACGCGGCGAACGCCTGCACGATCGGCAGCAGGGATGCGGTGGCAAGGCGCGGGGCCTCGTCGGTCAGCGTGTAGATGATGGATGTCTCTGGTGTGCTCATCGCGCAAGCCTCCGGAAATGGCGGAAAACAATGGGAATCCGGCCCGGATCACGGGCGCTGGACCAAGTTTTCATGATATCTGAGACGGATTTCATTTGGCAAAAATCCGCCTTGCTCCATCACGCGCCCAGCAAAAAGGGCCTTTGACGCCAAGCCAAAGACCCTTGCAGCCGATGCCGAACCCGTCGGCCAACCATCAGCCGAAATTCTTCTCGGCGAACTGCCAGTTGACGAGGTGGTCCATCACCGTCTCGACGAACTTCGGCCGTGCATTGCGGTAATCGATGTAGTAGGCGTGTTCCCATACGTCCACCGTCATCAGCGGCTTGTCGGCGCCGGTCAGCGGGGTGGCGGCGTTGCTGGTGTTGACGATGTCCACGCTGCCATCGGCCTTCTTCACCAGCCAGGTCCAGCCCGAGCCAAAGTTGCCTCCGGCGCTCTTGACGAAGGCCTCGCGGAAGGCGGCGTAGCTGCCCCACTTGGCGTCGATCGCCTTGGCCAGCGCGCCGCCGGGGTGGCCGCCGCCGTTGGGCTTCATGCTGTGCCAGAAGAAGGTGTGGTTCCAGACCTGGGCGGCGTTGTTGAAGAGGCCGCCGCTCGCCTTCTTGACGATGTCCTCGAGCGACATGCTCTCGAACTCGGTGCCCTTCTGCAGGTTGTTCAGATTGGTGACGTAGCCGTTGTGGTGCTTGCCGTAGTGAAACTCCAGCGTTTCCTTGCTGATGTGGGGCGCCAGCGCGTCCATAGCATAGGGCAAAGCGGGCAATTCGTGTTGCATGGTGTGTTCCTTTCCTTGTCTGTCAATGAAACCGGTGGCCGCGCAACCGCGCGGTCAACTCGGGCATTGTAGGAAGGTATGAGGCCGCCTGCCCGACCGCGCCGGCGCAGCCCCATCGCCCACTGCGAAATTCAGCCGCCCGGCCGACGCAGCGCGGCGAAATCGGGGCGTTCCAGCAGCAGCGACACCAGCACGCCCGCGACCAGCCCCCAGAAGGCGGCGCCGATGTTCAGGATCGTCAAATCCGTCACCGTCACCAGAAACGCCACCAGCGCCCCGAGCGAAAAGCGCCCGGCGAACGAGGCGACAAACGCCGTCTGCAGCACCCGCAGCATGGCCAGCCCCGCCAGCGTGGCGATGAAGGCCGGGGGCGTGGCCAGCATCAGGCGCGTGAACAGCGGCGAGAGCAGGCCAAACGCCATCGCCAGCAGGCCGACGACCAGCGCGCCGGTGTAGTGGCGCCGCTGCTCGCCCGAGGAAACGATGATGGCGTTGGTCGGCCCCGTGAGGCAGGTCGATACCGTGCCGACAAAGGCGCTGACCATGGAACCCAGGCCGCAGGCCAGCGTGACCGCGTTCACCGGCGCTTCGTGCCCCGCCACCTTCAGCACCGCCACGCCCTGCCCGTTCTGCACCACCAGCACGGTGATGGCCAGCGGCAGCACCAGTTCGACCATGGCCTGCAGCGACCAGGCCGGTGCGTAGAGATGGGGACGCGCCAGCACCATGCTGGCGTTCAGCTCCGGCGCAAACCGTGCCGAGAACACCACGGCGACCGCGCCCACCAGCAGCGCGCCGAGCATGGGCGGCAGCCGCCGGCCCAGGCGCGGCCAGGCACTCAGTAGCAGGAAGGTGATGACCATGGGCGCGGCGATCGGCACGTCCTGGTGCAGCGCGCGCACCAGATCGGTGCCAAAGCGCAGGAACACGCCCGCCACCATGCCCATGACGATGGGCATGGGCACGGCCGCCATCGCGCGCCGCACCCAGCCGCTCACGCCCAGCAGCAGCATCAGCACGCCGGTGGCGAAAAAGGCGCCGATCACCTCGGGGAAGCTCAGATGCCCCAGCGCCGGCCCGACCAGCACCGTGCCCGGAATGGTCCAGAAGAACGCCAGCGGCTGGCGGTAGCGCCAGGACATCAGCAGCGTGATGAGGCCGTTGAGAAAGAAGGCGCCGAAGATCCACGAGGCCAGGTCCGCTTCCGACAAGCCGCCGCGCAAGCCCACCGAAAGGATGACCGCCACCGGCCCGGTGGCCGCGAAGATGAAGCCGATCAGGCCGTTGACGGCATAGGTCACGCCGGCATCGCGGCGCAGCGCGGCCCAGCGGGGGGCGGCTTGGGCGGGCGCTTCCATCGAGAGCATGGACAAACTCCTACAGCAGGCGTGGCTGCGCCACGGTCAGATCGAGTTCGCCCTCGGCCAGGCGGGCGTGCACCGGCGCGCCGGTGCGCACCTGCGCCGGGCGGGTCAGCACCTGCCCCCGCGCATCGGTGAGCAACGCGTAGCCGCGCGCAAGCACCTGCTGCGGATCGAGCAGCTGCAGGCGCAGCGCCGCGCGGTCCAGGCGCTGCGCTTCACGCGCCAGACCGCCCTCGAAAACATGAGGAAAATCAGCTTGCAGCGCTTGCTGTGACTGCGCCATAAGCTGCAATTTTGAGAGTACCGCATGGCGCATCCGCTGGGCCTGGCCGGCCAGGCGCAGTTGCGCCCCCGCCACCAGCCCCGAGGGACGCCCCAGGCGCTGCGCGGCGCCGTCGAGCCGCTGCTGGCCGGTATCGATGCGGCGCTGCGCCGCCTGCTGCAGGCGGTCCTGCACCAGCGCCAGCGCCCCCAGCCAGTCGGCGCGCGGCTGCGCCACCAGCTCGGCGGCGGCCGTGGGCGTGGGCGCGCGCAGGTCGGCGCAGAAATCGGCGATGGTGAAATCGGTCTCGTGCCCCACGCCGCTCACCAGCGGCACCGGGCTTTGGACCATGGTGCGTGCCAGCTGCTCGTCGTTGAAGGCCCAGAGGTCTTCCATCGAGCCGCCACCACGCACCAGCAGGATGACGTCGATGGGCGGATGGTTCAAAGGCCTTTTGCCTTCCAGCGCTTGCCCATCCTGCGTCAGCAGATACAACTGTGATAGCGCCTCGCACAGCGTTGCCGGTGCTGCCGCGCCCTGCACCTGCGCGGGCGCCAGCACCACCGGGATATGCGGCACGCGCCGCGCCAGCGTGGTGGCCACGTCGTGCAGCGCGGCGGCGCCCAGCGAGGTGACCAGGCCGATGGCGCGCGGCATCAGCGGCAGCGGGCGCTTGCGCGCGGCATCGAACAGGCCTTCGGCCTCCAGTTTGGCCTTGAGCCGCAGGAACTGCTCGAACAGCTGCCCCTGCCCGGCCTGGCGCATGTCTTCGACGATGAGCTGCAGATCGCCACGTGCCTCGTACACGCCCAGGCTGGCGCGCAGCTCCACCTGGTCGCCGTCGCGCGGGTTGAAGCCGAGCTGGCTGGCGGCGCGGCGAAACATGGCGCAGCGCAGCTGCCCCTGCGAGTCTTTCAACGTGAAGTAGCAATGCCCGCTGGCCGCGCGCGAGAAGCCCGCCAGTTCGCCGCGCACCGCCACCGGGTTGAAGCGCGCCTGCAGACTGTCCGCCACGGCGCGGCACAGCGCGCCAACCTCCCAGATCAGCGGCGCGGCTGCGTCGTTTTGGGTCTCAAACACAGACGGGACAAGGGCTTGCGCCCGATGTCTGCGAAGCAGTCATCCACAGCAAGGCCATGGCGGCCGGCAGGGGCTTGAATGCGCAAGCGATAGCACGAAAATCACCAGCACACATATAACATATTGATTTTATTGATGTTTTTACAGCTTAATTTTTAGGCATCGCGTGCAAAGCACCAGTGGATGCGCTCCGGACCCGCTTGTACCGCCAGTTACCCACAAAGTTGTCCACAGAAAAAGTGGAAGACTGGCGCTGGCTGCCTGCAGCAGGCTGCGGCGGCCGCGCGGCATCGGTGCGCCATAATCAAACGCTTGCATCCAAAGCGCGGAGTACGCATTGTTTTCGATCATACAAGCCTCGGGCTGGCCGATCTGGCCGCTCATCGCCTGCTCCATCGCCGCGCTCGCGCTCATCATCGAGCGCTTCATTTCGCTGCAGGCGCGCCGCGTCGCCCCGCCCAAACTGCTGGATGAAGCCATCGCCGTCACCGCGCGCGGCCTGCCGGCGGCGGATGTCGTCAATCAACTGGAGCAGAACAGCGCGCTGGGCGAGGTGCTGGCCAGCGGCATCCGCCAGCTCGCCAGCCAGCCGCGCAGCACGCCGGAAGACGTCCGCGCCGCAATGGAGGGCAGCGGCCGGGCGATGGCGCACCGGCTGGAAAAATACCTCAATGCCCTGGGCACCATCGCCTCGGCCGCGCCGCTGCTGGGGCTGCTGGGCACGGTGGTCGGCATGATCGAGATTTTCGGCGCGCAGGCGGGTGCCGGCGCCGTCGGGCAGGTGGCGGGCGGCGGCAATCCGGCGCAGCTGGCGCACGGCATCGCGATGGCGCTGTACAACACGGCGTTCGGCCTGATCATCGCCATTCCGTCGCTGTTCTTCTGGAAGTATTTCCGCAGCCGCGTCGATGCCTATCTGCTGCAGTTGGAGCTGGCCAGCGAGCGCTTTCTGCGCCATCTGACCCAGCTGGGCCAGCGCAAGTCCTGAGCCGGCGAGAGATTCCGCATGAACTTTCGCGGCAGCCCCCGGGAAGAGCCCCGCATCGACCTGATCCCGTTCATCGACGTGCTGCTGGTGATCCTGATCTTTCTCATGCTCACCACCACCTACAGCCGTTTCACCGAGCTGCAGCTGACGCTGCCCGTGGCCGATGCGCAGCAGATGCGCGAGCGCCCGCGCGAGATCATCGTCGCCGTCTCGGCCGAAGGCCAGTACGCCGTCGACAAGACCACGCTGGCCGGCAGGGGCGTGCAGGAACTGGCGGCCGCGCTGCAGGCGGCCATGCCCAGCGGCAGCGAGCCCATTCTCATCATCAGCGCCGACGCGCTGGCGCCGCACCAGGCCGTCATCACGGTGATGGAGGCCGCACGCCGCGTGGGCCTGGCGCAGATCACCTTCGCCACCCAGAGCTCCGGCGGCGCCAGGGCCAGCGCCAACCCCCAGTGACATGAGCGAGCGCCTGCGCCGCGCCTGGCAGCACCGTGGCGCACTGGCATGGCTGCTGTGGCCGCTGGCGCAGCTCCACGGCGCACTGGTGCGCCTGCGCCGCTGGCTTTACGCCCACCGCTGGCTGGCCAGCGAACGCCTGCCGGTCCCGGTGATCGTCATCGGCAACGTGGTGGCGGGCGGCAGCGGAAAGACCCCCATCGCCATCGCACTGGCGCAGCATCTGCGCGCAAATGGCTGGCACCCGGGCGTGATCTCCCGTGGCTATGGCCGGGCGATGGATGATTGCCGCGCGGTACTGCCGGGCAGCACGGCCGCAGAGGTCGGCGACGAGCCGCTGCTCATCGCCCGCCGCGTCCGGGTGCCCGTCTTTGTCGCGCCGCGCCGCGCCGACGCCGGCCGCGCGCTGCTCGCCGCCCACCCCGCCACCGACATCCTGCTGTGCGACGACGGCCTGCAGCACCTGGCGCTGGCGCGTGATCTGGAGCTCTGCGTGTTCAGCGATTCGGGCGCGGGCAACGGCTGGCTGCTGCCCGCCGGCCCGCTGCGCGAGCCCTGGCCGCGCGCCGTGGATGCCGTGCTCTACCGCGGCACGCCACCGGCTGGCGCTTCGCCTGCTTTTGCCGTCCAGCGGTCGCTGGCCGATCACGCCATCGCCGCCAGCGGGAAAAGCGTGGCACTGAGCAGCCTCGCCGGCCAGCCGCTGCACGCGCTCGCAGGCATTGCCGAACCAGAGGCCTTCTTTGCCATGCTGCGCGCACGAGGCTTGACGCTTGCGCACGCGCAAGCCTTGCCGGATCACCATGATTTTGATAGCTGGCAGAGCCCATCTGGTATGCGTTATCCACTGATTTGCACCGAAAAAGACGCCATCAAGCTCTGGCCACGCCATCCCGACGCGCTGGCCGTGCCACTGCAAACCTCCCTGGCTCCGGCCTTCCTTGACTGGCTGGACACGCATCTGGCCTCACTATCATCGCGCCATGGACCCCAAACTGCTTGAACTGCTGGTCTGCCCCGTCACCAAGGGGCCGCTCACCTACGACCGAGAGCGCCAGGAACTCATTTCGCGCAGCGCGCGCCTGGCCTATCCGGTGCGCGACGGCATTCCCATCCTGCTCGAAAACGAGGCACGCACGCTCACCGACGACGAGCTTGAAACGAAGTGAGCACACCGCCCTTCACCGTCCTGATTCCGGCGCGCATGGCCTCCACGCGCCTGCCGGACAAGCCGCTCGCCGACATCGCCGGCCTGCCCATGGTGGTGCGCGTGGCGCAGCAGGCCGCCAGAAGCGGCGCGGCGCAGGTGGTGGTTGCCGCCGACGATGCGCGCATCGTGCAGGCCTGCGCCTCACACGGCGTGAAGGCGCTGCTCACCCGAACCGACCACGCCAGCGGCAGCGACCGCCTTGCCGAAGCCTGCACCTTGCTCTCGCTGGCGCCCGAAGCCATCGTGGTGAACGTGCAGGGTGACGAGCCGCTGATAGCCCCGCAGCTGATCAGCGCCGTGGCCCAGCTGCTGTCGGCCCAGCCGGACGCCGTCATGGGCACCGCGGCGCACCCCATCGCCAGCGCACAGGAATTCGTCAACCCCAACGTGGTGAAAGTGGTCTGCGACGCGCGCGGCATGGCGCATTACTTCAGCCGCGCCCCGATCCCCCATGCGCGCGACGCCGCGGCCGGCAGCGCCTGGTGGCAAAGCGCAGCAGCAGGCATTGCGCCATTGCGGCACATCGGCATCTACAGCTACCGCGCGGGCTTTCTGCGCGATTTCACCGCCCTGGCGCCTGCGCCCACCGAGCACATCGAATCCCTGGAGCAATTGCGCGCGCTCTGGCACGGATTTCGCATAGCCGTGCACACCACGCCGGATGCACCGGGCGCTGGGGTGGACACCCCCGCCGACCTTGCACGCGTGCGCGAATGGTTCACTGAGCAGCGCCATCTGTAAGCAAAGGTGCGTGCTATTCTTGACCGCCTGCGCGCACAGCGGCGCCGCCGATTTTCATAGTACGAGAGGATATCCATGAGACTGATACTGTTGGGCGCTCCCGGCGCCGGCAAGGGCACGCAGGCGGCCTTCATCTGCAAGCAGTTCGGCATTCCGCAGATTTCCACCGGCGACATGCTGCGCGCCGCCGTCAAGGCGGGCACGCCGCTGGGCGTGAAGGCCAAGGCCGTCATGGATTCCGGTGCGCTGGTGAGCGACGACATCATCATCGGACTGGTCAAGGAACGCATCGCCGAGCCCGACTGCGCCAAGGGTTTTCTGTTCGACGGCTTTCCACGCACCATCCCCCAGGCGGATGCGATGAAGGCGGCGGGCGTCAAGCTCGACTACGTGCTGGAGATCGACGTGCCCTTCGACGCCATCATCGAGCGCATGAGCGGCCGGCGCAGCCACCCGGCCTCGGGGCGCACCTACCATGTCACGTTCAACCCGCCCAAGGTGGAGGGCAAGGACGACGTGACCGGCGAGCCGCTGGTGCAGCGCGACGACGACAAGGAAGACACCGTGAAGAAGCGCCTGCAGGTCTACAGCGACCAGACGCGCCCGCTGGTCGATTACTACGCCGGCTGGGCCAAGGCCGACCCGGCGGCCGCGCCCAAATACCGCGCCATCAATGGCCTGGGCAACGTGGACGCAATCACCGCGCGGGCCCTGGCGGCGCTGTCCAGCTGACACGGCACCATCCTCGCCCACCACCCGAATTGCCCCGCTCTGCGGGGCTTTTGCATTTCGGCATGACTCATACGACTTTGCATTCAAGCGTAGACAAGGCGGGAAGCCGCCTGGTGAATCGCGGAAAAATTCAACCGCAAGGAGCGGAGTTTCAACAAGGGGGTGAACTTCTAAACTGACCGCACTCTTCAAACTGCAGTGCTTGGTTGCCATGATGACCCGTTCCATTTCCATGCTCAGGTACCACTTCCGTGCCCCGGATAGCCCGGTGAAAGGCAGCATGAAAGCCGCGGCGAGCCACAGCCCTGCCATGGCACCCGGGGCCTCCGACTGGGTGAACGTAGTGCGTTCGCTCGATGCGCATGGAAACGCCGTGCTGCCTGGCCTTCTGACGGCGGAGCAATGCAAGCTGCTGGCTGCGCTCTACCCGCAGGAGGAGGGCTATCGCACGCGGATCGTCATGGCGCGCCACGGGTTCGGGCGCGGCGAATACAAGTATTTTTCGTACCCCTTGCCGCCGCTGCTCGAACGGCTGCGCCACACGCTGTATCCCCGGCTTGCGCCGATTGCCAACCGCTGGAATGTGCAGTTGGGAATCAACGTGCAATACCCGGATGATCTGGCCGCCTTCCTGCAGCGGTGTCACCAGGCCGGCCAGACCCGGCCGACGCCGCTGATCCTTCAGTACGGCGAGGGCGACTACAACTGCCTTCATCAGGATCTCTACGGCGACCACGTCTTTCCGCTGCAGGTGGCCATCCTGCTGTCCGAGCCCGGCAGGGATTTCACCGGCGGCGAATTCGTCATGACGGAGCGGTCCAACACAGGGCAGCGCGCGGAGGTCATCGCGCTGCGCCAGGGCGATGCGGTGGTGTTCGCCGTCCATCAACGGCCTGCCACACCCCCACCTGCAGAGCGACGCGGTCCTCGCAAGGTGACCATGCGCCATGGCGTCAGCCGCATCCGCAGCGGCCAGCGCCACACCGTGGGCCTCATTTTTCACGACGCGAGGTGAGCATGAAATCACTTGAACTTTTCGATGTTCCGGCGCAGAAGCCGCAACAGCGACCGGGGCTTGCTGCAATGCTGCCGCGAGGGCTTGCGCAAGCCTGCCTGTTTGGCGAATTCGGCGCGGCGCGGCTGCAGCGCGGCCTGCGTCAACACTACAGCGACGCTGGATGGATGATGATGACGGGACTTCTGCCATGAATACACCTCTTGTTTACGAAACCGAAGACGACCGCTGGGCAGCCGTTCAGGCGCGTGACGCCGCGGCCGACGGCCAATTCGTCTACGCGGTGCGCACCACCGGCGTGTACGGCCAGCCGAGTTCGAATGCGCGGCTTCCGAAGCGCGAGAACGTGGCGTTCTTCGACTCGGCCGAGGCGGCCGAGGCGGCGGGCTACCGCTGCAGCCGCCGCGCCCGTGGCGACCAGACCAGCGCCACGGCCGAACGCGCCGCGGTGGTGGCGCGCGCCTGCCGCCTGATCGAGGCCGCGCAGACACATCGCTCGCTCAATGCTCTGGCGACCGAGGTGGGCCTAAGCCCGTTTCACCTGCATCGCCTCTTCAAGGCCGAAACCGGCCTCACGCCCAAGGCGTACAGCTCGGCCTATCGCGCCGGGAAGCTGCGCGGGGAACTGAGCAGCGCGGATGCGTCCATCACCCACGCGATCTACGACAGCGGGTTCAACTCCAACAGCCGGTTCTACGAAGCCTCCGGGCAGTTGCTGGGCATGCGCGCGCGCGACTACCGGGCAGGCGGTGCCGGCGCGGTCATCCGCTTCGCGGTGGGCCAGTGCTCGCTGGGCGCCATCCTGGTGGCCCAGAGCCAGCGCGGTATCTGCGCCATCCTGCTGGGCGATTGTCCTGACCGGCTGGTGCGCGACCTGCAAGACCAATTCCCCAAGGCCGAGATCATCGGCTGCGACGGTGAATTCGAGCAGCTGATCGCCCAGGTGGTGGGCTTCATCGAAGCCCCCGCAACGGGCTTGCACTTGCCGCTGGATGTGCAGGGCACGGCGTTCCAGGAGCGTGTCTGGCGCGCGCTGCGCGAAATCCCGCCGGGCACGACTGCGAGCTACACCGAGATCGCCGAGCGCATCGGCTCGCCCAAGGCCGTGCGCGCCGTGGCCCGGGCCTGCGCCACGAACCACATCGCCGTGGCCATTCCCTGCCACCGCGTCGTGCGGCGCGACGGCGACCTGGCCGGCTACCGCTGGGGCGTGGACCGCAAGCGCGAGCTGCTGCGCCGCGACGCCCAGGCTTGAGGGAGCGGTGCCCCATGGCGGCATTCGACACCACGCTTGATCGTCTGAACTGGGGGGACATCTGCACGCAGCTCGATGCCGATGGCTTTGCCGTGCTTTCGGGCCTCCTGGACACCGATGCGGCGCGTGGCCTGGCGCAGAGAGCCTTCGCAACCGACGCCAGCCGAGTGACTCTGGAATCCAACGCCCTGGGGCGCGGCGAGCTGCTCTACTTCGGCGCTGGCCTGCCCGCGCCGCTGCAGCAGTGGCGCACCGCCCTCTATCGCCGTCTGGTCATCGTTGCCAATCGCTGGAACGAAACCCTGGGCGCAGCCCATCGCTTTCCGGCGCAGTGGGAGGCGTTCTTGCGCTGCAACCGCATGGCGGGCCAGACACCGGCGCAATCCCATCTGAGCCGGCTCGGTGTAGAAGACCATGTACCGCTGCACCAGTGCCAGGGCGGCGAGCAGGTGTTCCCCATGCAGATCGTCGCCGTGCTGTCGGAGCCGGGCGTTGATTTCCAAGGGGGCGAGTTCGTGATGACCGAGCAGCGCCCGCGCATGCAATCGCGCCCGGCGGTGTTGCCGCTCAGGCTCGGCGATATGGCGGTCATTGCCACGGCTCAGCGCCCCTTCAGGGGCACCAAGGGCTATTACCGGGTCAACCAGAGGCACGCCATCAGCCGAGTCCACAAGGGCGCGCGCATCGGACTGGAGCTTTCGTTCCACGATGCACCTTGACCTGCAAGGACTGCTGCACATGCCGGCATCGGACAAGACATACCTATTGGTGGGGCGGGATGGCACACCGTACTCCAGCGCTTTGCCCGGCATCTTTGGAGGCCATCGCGGCGGTAAGTTGTACGGCCGCCTGGATTGCCGTGCCGCGCTCCAGGCCATTGCGCGCGGCGGCTATGCCAGGCACCGCGTTTTCTTTGCCGACGAGGCCACGGCCATCGCCGCCGGCTACCGGCCGTGCGCCGTTTGCATGCCCCGGGAGTACGCGATCTGGAAAAATTCAGCCTGACAAGCCGTCGGGGCGCGCCCGAAATGAAGTCGATGCCTGCATCAACTCCAGCATCAGACTGATGCGCGCCTTGACCGGGCTCAGCCCTCCGGCATCGCGCCAGGGGCCCGAGGTGATCGGGGTGATCCGCCCCTCTGGGCAACGCGCGGCGACGCGCACCACCACCCCGGCTGCCACCGCGCGCAGCAGCGCTGATTGCAGCGCCTCATGCAGCGTGCCATTGCCGGTGGCGGCCACCACGATGCCGCGCACCCCACCCGCCACCAGCCAGTCCACCAAAGCGCCATCACTGCCGGCGTGGCTGAGAATGATCTCCACTCGCGGCCATTGCGGCGCCATGAAGGCAGGCTCCAGCAACAGCGCACCGCAGCGCGGCGCCGCCGGCTGGGGCGCCGTGGCGTGCGCCCAGCGCGCTTCTCCGTCCTGCACCCAGCCCAGTGGCCCGCCATCGAGCGAAGCAAACGCATCCAGACGCTGCGGATGCACCTTGGTGACCTCGCGCGCGCCGTGCACCACGCCCGCAGCGACCACCAGCACGCCATGGGCTTCGGGGTGCGCCGCCAGCGTGGCCGCGTCCAGCAGGTTCTGCGGTCCATCAGGCGAGAGGGCCGTCGCCGGGCGCATGGCGCAGGTCAGCACCACGGGCTTGTCGGCGGGCAGCACCTCGTTCAGCAGCCAGGCGGTTTCTTCCAGCGTATCCGTGCCGTGGGTGATGACGATGCCGCCCACGGTGCCGTCGGCCAGGTGTGCCAGACAGCGCTGCGCCAGCCGCTGCCACACGGCATGCGTCATATCCTTGCTGTCGATCCGCGCCACCTCTTGCACCAGCAATCCGCCGCCAGCGGCATCCTGGAGCGCGGGAATACTGCCGGCGAGCTGCTCTGCCGTGAGCTGCGCCGCGGTGTAACTGCTACTGCCCGCCGGGCCGGTACCGGCTATCGTGCCGCCGGTACCCAGAATCACGATTTTTCTGCTCATGGGTTGCGTCTTTTTGAAAACTGGTTGAAAATACAGTTACTGGATCAAAAAACAGTTATGCATTTCGCCATAGCCCTGCCAATCCACCGGAGCCCCGCATGCCTGACCAGTCCAAACTCACCAGTCGCCAGCAGCAGATTCTCGAGCTCATCGAACGTGCCGTCGCGCAAACCGGCGCCCCCCCCACGCGCGCTGAAATCGCACAAGAATTGGGCTTCAAATCCGCCAATGCCGCCGAGGAACACCTCAAGGCCCTGGCACGCAAGGGTGCCATCGAGCTGGTCAGCGGCACCTCGCGTGGCATCCGTTTGCGCACCAGCGCCCTGCGCGAGATCAACACCCGGCGCGGTCTGCAGTTCAACCTGCCCATCCCCAGCCTGGCGCAGCTCACGCTGCCGCTCATAGGCCGCGTCGCCGCCGGCTCACCGATTCTCGCGCAGGAACATGTCGATCAAAGCTACACCATAGAAAGCACCCTGTTCGCCCACAAGCCGGATTACCTGCTCAAGGTGCGCGGCATGTCCATGCGCGATGCCGGCATCATGGATGGCGACCTGCTCGCCGTCAAAGCCACGCACGATGCCCGCAGCGGCCAGATCATCGTCGCCCGCCTGGGCGACGAAGTCACCGTCAAGCGCCTGCGCCGCAGCGGCGGCCAGATCGAGCTTCTGCCCGAAAACCCCGATTACCCGGTCATTCAGGTACACCCCGGCGAACCGTTTGAAATCGAAGGCCTGGCCGTGGGCCTGATCCGCAACACCATGCTGATGTAGGCATGGCAGTCCGCGCCGCAGGTGGCGGGCGTATGGCATGGCACGGAGCGCAAAGGCGCTTAGGCATGCCAACCCTGGGGCGAGACTTCGAATGGCAATCCTGCCTGTGTCTTTACCCAATGGAGTTTCACATGCAGTCTGCCCAGCGCCCGCTTCCCCTTTTTCCCACGCCCTCTGAAGGCAAGGTCATCACCCTGCGGCCCATGCCGCAGCGGCGCCGGCCGCGCCAGGAATACGCCAACACCCACCCCTCGCTGCGCCTCATCGTCAACCGCGCCCCCGACGGTTCCTGCAAGCTGGTTGCATCGGGGCGCATGGCCGACGTCTGCGCCGAACTCAACCGGCTCGCGCTGGCGTGATGGCGCTCACGTAATCAGCTGCGCCCAGACCTTGTCCAGGCGCTTGCTGCTCACCGGGTAAGGTGTGCGCAGTTCCTGGGCGAAGAAGCTCACGCGCAGCTCCTGCAGCATCCAGCGGTATTCCTGCATGCGCGCGTCCTGCTGGCCCTTGCGTTCCGCCACCAGGCGCCAGTAGCGCTGTTCCAGCGGCTGCAGCTCCTTGCATTTAGCCGCGTCGCGCGCCGGGTCGGTGCGGTACTTGTCCAGACGCACGGTGATGGCCTTCAAGTAGCGCGCAAAGTGCTGCAGCTGCGCCCAGGGCGCCTGGGCGATGAAGTTCTTTGCTATCAATGTTTGTAGCTGCTTGCCCGCATCCTGCGTGGCCTCAGCCGCGTTTTTGGTGTCCTTTATCTTGCGCTGCGCGGCTGCGTATTCGGTGAGGATGACGCCGGCCAGGCGCGCCACCTCGTTCGCAATCAAGGTCAGCCGCCCCCGGCCGTCCTGCACGCGCTGCTTGAACTGCGCCTCGTCCTGCGGCAGCGGCTCCTGCAGAAAGGCGCGCTCCATGGCCACGTCGATGATTTGCGCGCGCAGTTCCTCCTGCGTGCCCAACGGCATATAGGCCACGGCCATTTTTTGCAGGTCGGGAATGTTTTTTTCCAGGTATTTCAGCGCGTCCTTGATCTGCAGCGCGCACAGGCGGCGCAGGCCCAGGCGGTGCTTGGCGGCTGCCACCTCGGGCTCGTCAAAGACTTCGATGGTCACGGCGTCGCCCTGGTCGATCAGGGCCGGAAAGCCGATCAGCTGGTGCTGGCCTTTTTTCAGCTCCATCAGCTCGGGCAATTCGCCAAAGCTCCAGCTGGTGTAGCGCTCGCCGGCTCTGGCCCCCGAATTTTCTCCCTCCCCCTCTGGGGGAGGGTTGGGGTGGGGGCTGCCGGCAGAGGGCACTGCCCCAGGCTGGCCCCCACCCTGCCCTCCCCCAGAGGGGGAGGGTAAAGAAGGTGAAGCCAGCTTCAACTCCGCCAGCGCCTGGAACGCCCCGCGCGCCTTGCTGCCCCATTCGGCCTTCAGCGCCGCCAGATTGCGGCCCTGGCCCAGCTGGCGGCCATGCTCGTCGGTCACGCGCAGGTTCATGAACAGGTGGGCGCTGAGCATGTCCAGCTTGAAGTCGGCACGCTTGATGTCCAGCGAGGTTTCATCGCGCGCCTGCTTCAAAAGCACGTCCATCAAGCCGCCGCGTTCCCAGCGCTCTTCCTGCAGAAACAGCTGCGCCAGACGCTCGGCATGCTCGGGCAGGGGCACGAAGCGGCTGCGCGGCCGCTGCGGCAGGCTTTTCAAGAGCGCCTGGATCTTCTCCTTGAGCATCCCCGGCACCAGCCATTCGGCGCGCTCCTCGCTCACCTGGTTCAGCACAAAGAGCGGCACCGCCACGGTGAGGCCGTCGCGCGCATCGCCCGGGCTGTGCAGGTAGCTGGCGCTGCAATCCACACCGCCCAGCTTCACCGTCTTGGGAAACTTGTCGGTCGTGATGCCCGCCGCCTCGTGGCGCATCAGCTCGTCTTTGGACAGGCGCAGCAGGTTCGGTTCGGCCTTGGACGCGGCGCGAAACCACTTGTCAAAGCTCGCGCCGCTGTACACAGCCTCGGGAATCGCCTGGTCGTAGAAGGCGTAGATCAGCTCGTCATCGACGAGCACGTCCTGGCGCCGGCTCTTGTGCTCCAGGTCTTCGACCTTGCGCACCGTCTTGTGGTTGGCGGCCAGGAAGGGCCAATGCGTCTCCCACTCGCCTTCGACCAGGGCGCGGCGAATGAACAGCTGGCGCGCCTCCACCGGATCAACACGGCCATAGCTCACGCCGCGCTGGTTGTAGACCACCAGGCCATAGAGCGTGGCACGCTCGTAGGCCACCACATCGGCCTGCTTCTTGCTCCAATGCGGGTCGAGCAGCTGTTTTCTGAGCAGATGCGCGCCCACCTCCTCCAGCCATTGCGGCTCGATGGCGGCAATGCCGCGGCCATAGAGGCGGGACGTCTCCACCTGCTCGGCAGCGACGATCCAGCGCCCCGGCTTTTTGGACAGGTGCGCGCCCGGGTGCGGGTGGAACTTGATGCCGTGCGCGCCGAGATAGGCCTCGCTTTCCTCGCCCTTGAAGCCGATGTTGCCCAGCAGGCCCGAGAGCATGGACAGGTGGACGGCCTCATAGCCTGCCGGCTGCGGGTTGAGCGGCCATTGGTGTTCGCGCACCACGGTGAGCAGCTGCGAGTGGATGTCGCGCCACTCGCGCACGCGGCGGATGTTGAGGTAGTTTTGGCGCAGGAGCTGCTCCCACTGGCGGTTGCTGAGTTTGTGGTTGTCACCCTCACCCCTGCCCTCGCCCGCAGGCGGGAGAGGGAGTGAACTCCCCGCGCCCTGGCTGTTGCCCCCTCTCCCTCTGGGAGAGGGTTGGGGTGAGGGCTGAGCGCCCGACGCACGCTTGGCCACCGGCAAAAACGCCTGCGCCCGCGCCGACGGCCCCGCAGGCGCCGCCATCTCCTTGCGGCTCGTCGCCACCACCTTGCCGCCACGCGCATCGTGCAGCCAGTGCCACAGCCGCACGTAGCCAGAGAACTCGCTCTTCTCGTCGTCGAACTTGGCATGCGCCTGATCGGCCTGGGCCTGAGCCTCCAGCGGCCGGTCGCGCACGTCCTGCACCGACAGGGCCGAGGCGATGACCAGCACCTCGGAAAGAGCCCCGCGCGTGCGCGCCTCCAGAATCATGCGGCCGACGCGCGGATCGAGCGGCAGCCGGGCCAGCTCGCGCCCCATGGGCTGCAGGGCGCCGCGCTCGTCCACCGCGCCCAGCTCTTGCAACAACTGGTAGCCGTCCGCAATCGCCCGGCCCGAGGGCGCCTCCAAAAACGGGAAGTTCACCACGTCGCCCAGGCCCAGGCTCTTCATGCGCAGGATGACGCCGGCGAGCGAACTGCGCAGAATTTCCGGATCCGTAAAGCGGTCGCGCTGGTTGAAGCCCGCCTCGTCGTACAGCCGGATGCAGATGCCGTTGGCCACGCGCCCGCAGCGCCCGGCGCGCTGGTTGGCGGCGGCCTGGCTGATGGGCTCAACCAGGAGTTGCTCCACCTTGCTTCTGAAAGAATAGCGCTTGACGCGCGCCGTGCCTGCGTCAATGACGTATTTGATTCCAGGAACCGTGAGCGAGGTCTCGGCCACGTTGGTCGCCAGCACAATGCGGCGGTTGTGGTGCGCATCAAAAATCCTGTCCTGCTCGGCCTGCGACAGACGCGAGAACAGCGGCAACACCTCGCTGCTGCGCAGCACGGGCGAATGCTGCAGGTGCTTGCGCAAATGGTCTGCCGCCTCGCGGATCTCGCGCTCGCCGGGCAGAAAGATCAGGATGTCGCCACCCGCGCCGCCCGTCCAGAGTTCATCCACGCCGTCGGCAATCGCGTCGTTGAGGTCGAAGTCCTTCTTCTCCTCGAACGGCCGCCAGCGCATCTCCACCGGGTAGGTGCGGCCCGACACCATGATGACCGGCGCATCCCTGCCCTTGGCGTCGGCAAAATGCCTGGCAAAGCGCTCGGCGTCAATCGTCGCCGAGGTCACCACCAGCTTCAAATCCGGCCGCTGCGGCAGGATCTGGCGCAGATAGCCGAGCAGAAAGTCGATGTTCAGGCTGCGCTCGTGCGCCTCGTCGATGATCAGCGTGTCGTAGGCCTTGAGCAGCGGGTCGGTCTGGGTCTCGGCCAGCAGGATGCCGTCGGTCATCAGCTTGACCGAGGCGCCCTTTTGCAGCGTGTCGGCAAAGCGCACCTTGTAGCCCACCACCTCGCCCGGCGCGGTGTTCAGCTCCTCGGCAATGCGCTTGGCCACGCTGGAAGCCGCTATGCGCCGCGGCTGGGTGTGGCCGATCAGCCGGCCGCGCTCGCCTTCCTTTGCGTTGCATTTGCCGCGTCCCAGGGCCAGCGCTATTTTTGGCAGCTGCGTGGTCTTGCCAGAACCGGTTTCGCCGCAGACGATGATGACCTGGTGCTTGTCCATCGCGGCCATGATTTCGGCGCGGCGGGCGGACACGGGGAGGGATTCGGAAAAAGTGATGGCAAGCGGCATGAAGCGGGCGATTATCCCCATCACCCGCGCCAGCCTTGCGCCGCTACACTGCCGGTTTTTCCGGTCGCCTGCCCTGTCGCCCCCATGTCCGCCGTCTTCAACTTCACCTTCGTGCCGTGGTTTCGCTCGGTCGCGCCCTATATCCACAAGTTCCGCCACCAGGTCTTCGTCGTCGGCCTCACCGGTGAGGCGGTGGCCGCGGGCAAGCTGCAGAACACGGTGCAGGACCTGGCGCTGATCCAGGCCATGGGCGTCAAGATCGTGCTGGTGCACGGCTTTCGCCCGCAGGTGAACGAGCAATTGCGCCTGAAGGGGCACACGCCGCGCCACCACAGGGGCATCCGCGTGACCGATCCGATCGCGCTCGATTGCGCGCAGGAGGCCGCCGGCCAGCTGCGCTATGAGATCGAAGCAGCCTTCAGCCAGGGCCTGCCCAACACGCCCATGGCCGATGCGCGCGTGCGCGTGATTTCGGGCAACTTTCTCACCGCACAGCCCATGGGCATCATCGACGGCGTGGATTTCCAGCACACCGGCAAGGTGCGCAAGGTGGACGTGGAGGGCATACAGCGCGCGCTCGATTCGCAGGCCATGGTGCTGATCTCGCCGTTCGGTTTCTCGCCCACCGGCGAGGCCTTCAACCTGAGCATGGAAGAGGTGGCGACGCGGGTCGCGAGCGAGTTGCAGGCCGACAAACTGCTGTTCCTCACCGAAATTCCCGGCGTACGCGAAAAGCCCCAGGAGCCCGCGGGCGACGACAACCCCATCGATACCGAAATCACCCTGGCCGCCGCCCGCCGCCTGCTGCAGGAACTGCCCGAGCCCGTCGAGCCGACCGATCCGGCCTTCTACCTGACGCGCTGCGTGCAGGCCTGCGAGCACGGTGTCGAGCGCAGCCATATCCTGCCCTTCGGCGTGGATGGTTCGCTGCTGCTGGAAATCTACGTGCACGACGGCATAGGCACGATGGTCATCGACGAAAAGCTCGAAGAACTGCGCGAAGCCACCATCGACGACGTCGGCGGCATCATCCAGCTGATCGAACCCTTCGAGCGCGACGGCACGCTGGTCAAGCGCAACCGCACCGAAATCGAGCGCGACATCACCAGCTACCTGGTGATAGAGCACGACGGCGTGATCTTCGGCTGCGCCGCGCTCTATCCCTACCCCGAGCAAAAAACCGCCGAAATGGCAGCACTCACCGTATCGACCGACAGCCAGGGCACGGGCGATGGCGAAAAACTGCTCAAGCGCATAGAGCAGCGTGCGCGCGACATGGGCCTGGCCAGCATCTTCGTGCTCACCACGCGCACCATGCACTGGTTTCTGAAGCGCGGGTTTTCTCCCGTCGAACCCGACTGGCTGCCCGAAGCGCGCAAGCGCAAGTACAACTGGGATCGCAAGAGCCAGGTGCTGGTCAAGCGCCTTTGAGGGCGCTCGCGCGCGCTCCTGCGCAACTTATTTGAGCAGATCGAACACCCCGCCACCGCTGCCGCGCTCCTCCACAGGCTTGCCGGTGGCCGTGTCCACCGCCCGCAAGAATTCGCGCATGGCGTCCACCGCCTGGCTCTTCACCTCGCCATTGCTTACCGTTTCCTGCACCACCAGGCCGTCGGCCATGACGACCCGCACCCAGCCACCAGCCCGGTAGGCAATGGCATCGATCAGCGACACCGGCGCGTCGAATGCGGTGGCCGGATAATCGCCCGGCGCGGGCTGCTCCCCGGAAGGGAGCATGAGCCGCACCACCTGGTTGCCGCCAAAGTGAAATTCGGCCCTCGCGACGGCCGATTTCTGGTAAGGCACCCCTATCGTCAGCATCGCCACGCCTGCGCGCTTGCTGCTCCAGCGCGCCGTCAGCTGCGGGCAGCGCGGCTGGCCGCACTCCAGCCCGGCCGTCGCGGATACCACCTGCTTGCTGCCATCCGTGGCCACCGCCTCCTGCGGCGGCGCCAGAGTGGCCGTCGGGCTGGCGCAACCCGCCAGCACCAGGGCCAGTGCGCCCAAACTCCTGCGCGGGTTCAGCGTGATTGCCATGGTTCATCCCCAGCGTTGCAAACCATAAACCGCCGTCGCCATGCTGCTTACGCCACGCGCGGCAAAGCCCGGCTCCTGCGCGAGGATGTCAAGCCGCTCGCGCAACGCGACATCCCAGCTGCCTGCGTAGCGCGCGCGCACTTCGGGCTCCAGCACGGCAAAGGGCGGACCATCCATCTCGCTCTGCGCATACTCCAGCGTGAGCAGCAAGCCGCGGCAACCGGCAGGCAGGCGCGCCATCAATCCATCCACGTAGCCTGCGCGCATCGCCGGCGGCAGCGCGATCAGGGCAGCCCGGTCGTACACCGCCGCGCAATCGGCGAGCACAGCGGCATCCAGACCGAAGGCATCACCGCAGATGAGTTCGATGGCGCCCGCGCTGTAGTGCGTGCCGTAGCGGCTTTCATGCAATCGCGGCTGCCAGCCATGGTCGGCAAAAAATTGCCGCACCGCGACCGGCGAGAGTTCCACGCCCAGCACCGCGTGGCCCTGCTCGGCAAGCCACGCCATGTCCAGCGATTTGCCCGCCAGCGGCACAAACACCTTGCTGCCACGCGCCAGGCCCAGTTGCGGCCAATGTTTCTGCAGCAGCGGCGAAACCAGCGGCTGGTGAAAGCCGGTACGCCCGTCGCGCCAGCGTTCCAGCCAGAATCCATGCTCCATGCCCTATCCCCAGTGATCCAGTGCGGGCAGTGTAATGAACGCACGGCACTCGGAATTGACGGCAGGTGCTGACGCAAGACCAAAAACTTGGCAAGATGCCAGCCGTTTCAACCATTTTCAACGGAGACATCCATGAGCAAACCCGTCGTCGCAGCCAATGCCCCCATCAAAGTCGCACTGGAGGCTGGCAAGTCCTACCACTGGTGCCGCTGCGGCCTGTCCAAGCGCCAGCCGTTCTGCGATGGTTCGCACCGCGCGACCGACATCACGCCGCTGGCCTTCACCGCCGACAAAACCGGTGACGCCTGGCTATGCCAGTGCAAGCAGACGCACAACGCGCCGAACTGCGACGGCACGCACAAGCGCGTTCCGGCAGACATGGTCGGCAAGGAATTCACGCTGTAGATCCGGCAGCCGCCAGATTCCCGCGGACATGCAAGCGTCCAGTGACGCAGCACTCGCCGGCATCAAGGTGCTGGATCTGTCGCGCGTGCTGGCAGGCCCCTGGTGCACGCAGATTCTGGCCGACCTGGGTGCCGATGTCGTCAAAATCGAGCGCCCCGGCAGCGGCGACGACACACGCCACTGGGGGCCACCTTTTCTGCAGACGGCCGATGGTGAAGACACCGACCAGGCCAGCTACTTCACCGCCTGCAACCGCAACAAGCGCTCGGTCACGCTGGACATGGCCCGTCCCGAAGGCCAGGCGCTGCTGCAGCGCATTGCGGCCGAGGTGGATGTCGTGGTCGAGAACTTCAAGGTGGGAGGTCTGGCCCGCTACGGGCTGGACTACGGCAGCCTGAAGGCCGCCAACCCGCGGCTCATCTATTGCTCCGTCACCGGTTTCGGGCAAAACGGCCCCTATGCCGAGCGCGCGGGCTACGACCTCATGGTCCAGGCCCTGAGCGGGCTGATGAGCGTCACCGGCCATGCCGATGGCAAACCCGGCGGCGGGCCCCTGAGGGTCGGCGTGGCCGTCATCGACATCTTCACCGGCCTGTACGCCAGCAACGCCATCCTTGCCGCCCTGCACGCACGCGAACGCACGGGCGAGGGGCAATACATCGACACGGCGCTGCTGGACGTGGGCATGGCGGTGCTGGCCAACCAGGCGGCCGGCTTTCTGGCGACCGGGAACAGCCCGATGCGCGCCGGCAACAACCACCCCAGCCTGGCGCCCTACCAGGATTTCGCCACGCGCGACGGCCAGGTGCTGCTGGCAATCGGCAATGACGGGCAGTTCAGCCGCTTCTGCAACGCCATCGACCGGCCCGAATGGGCGCGCGATGAGCGCTTTGCCACCAATACCGCCCGCGTGCACCACCGCAGCGCGCTGCTGGCGCTGATGGAGCCGGTATTGCGCGAACGCAGTACCGGCGAGTGGATTACCCTGCTGCACGACAAAGCCGTGCCCTGCGGCCCGATCAACACCATCGCGCAGGCGTTTGAAGACCCACAGGTGCGCGCCCGCGGCCTGCGCGTCGAACTCACACGCAAGGCCGGCGACGGCATACCGCAGATCGGGACTGTCGCAAGTCCGCTGCGGCTGTCGAAAACGCCGGTCCGCTACCGCGGCGCCCCACCCGCGCTGGGGCAGCACACCGAAGAGGTGCTGCGCGAGTGGGGCTTGTCGGAGCACGACATAGAGGCCTTGCGCGCCAGTGGTACCGTATGACCCATGCGCCCCTGCGGCGCCACGAGGTAAAGAACAGGTAAAACGGCGCCATGCCGTCAACCTTATGCGACAACCAGGCGTCACAACTGCATGCACGGATTTTTTGCCCACCCTGCCCTTCGTCCGCTGATGGCCGCCTGCGGCTTTGCGGCCGCGCTGCTGGCGGCGGGCTGCGCCGTGCCCGTGGCCGATCCCTATGGCTACGACGCCTATGGCTATGGCGGCCCGGCGTATCCGCCTGCGCCCTACATCAGCCCGGCGGAACCTGCGTATGTGTACGGAGCGCCTCCGCTGTTCCTCGGCGGTCAGATATGGATCGACTCTGGCCACGGGCGCGATCGGCGCGGATGGCGCAACCCGGGCAGGCACCGTCCAGACTGGCAACGGCCGCAGTGGCAGCACGACCGCCCTGGCAGCAACGCCCAGCCACGTCCGCACGAGCACCAGCGATCTCCGTTCGCGGGTGAGCAAGGCAGGCGCTGGCGGCAGTTCTCGCCAGACACCATGCCAAGGCCGCATGCGCAGGGCCGAGACCGCGCCGATCGCTCCCCGCCGGCATGGCGCGGCCGCGGGGGCCAGGGGGAAGGCGGCGGTGGACCCGGACGCGGCCACCGCTGAGTACGCCCTTCCTGCCATGCCCGCCCGATTTTTCGCCCCGAACGCTGCCCTGCTGCTTGCCGCATGCCTGTGGGCTGGTTCCGCCGCGGCCCAGGTCATGCGCTGCAGCGACCCGGCGACGGGAAAAATCACCTACACCGATGGCGACTGCGCCGCAGGGCAAGCGCGCAAGGAAGTGGCACCGCGCCAGACCACCGAAGACATCCAGCGCGAGCGCGATCAGGCACAGGAGGCCTTGCGGCTCAAGCGAGAGCGGCGTGCGCTGGAAGCGGCGCAAGCCAGCCCGGCGCCCGTGGACAGGCCCCGGCAGGACGCCGACACGCAGCGCGCACCCGATCCGGCCCAGTCTGCCGAATGCGCACAGGCGCGCCAGAGCCTGAAAGCCGCCCTGGCCCGCGATCCGTCGCTCTACGACACGAACACCCGCATCCACAGCGCCCAGCGCAACGAGGAACTGGCCTGCCTCACGCCGGTGGAAATCGCCCGCCTGCAGCGCGACCGCGAGCAGCGCTCGATCTACGGGAACCCGGGCTTCATCCCGCCCGTCGTCATCGTGCCGCCACTGCGCCCCCATCACCCGCACCACACCCAGCCCAGGCCCAAGCCGGAAATGGTGCAGTGCAACGTCTTTCGCTGCTACGACCGGCAGGGCAACAGCTATCCGCGCTGACCCTGCGCAGTTGCGGCCAGGCCTTCCCGTACGGTCGGGTAGCGCAGCCGCAGGCGCAATTCCCGCCGCAGGCGCCGCGTGACCATGCGCCGCGATTCCCCCAGAAAGCTCAGCATGGCGGGCGTGAGCTCCCGCTGTGCCCGGGCGCGTGCGATGCGTGGCAGGCGCGGCAAACCGTAGCCATCGGCAGCCAGATCAAAGTAGTCGCCCATCAGCAGGCTGCTGTCATCGGCCACATTGCAGACGCGCTGCGGCCGTGCCCGCCAGAGCGCCAGCACACAGGCGCGCGCCAGGTCGTCGGCGTGGATATGGCTCACATACACGTCGTCTTCCTGCCGCAGCAGGGGCGTGCCGCGCAGCAGCCGCTCGCGCGGCGCTCCACCGGGGCGATCCGCGGCGTAAATGCCCGGCACGCGCAGCAGGGCCACGCGCACGCCCTGCCGGCCCAGTGCGCGCAGCGTGGCTTCGGCATCCACGCGCCGGCGGGCGCGCTCGGACGCTGGCGCCGGCATCCGGGTTTCATCCACCCAGGCACCGCCACAGTCGCCATAGACGCCGGTGGTTGAGATGTAGGCCAGTGTCCGAGGCAGGCGGCGCCGCGCCAGTGCCCGCGCCAGCGCCTGGGTGCGCGGATCAACCACGCCCCTGGGCGGCGGCGGCGCCAGGTGCAGCACCCGCGTGGCCAACCCTGCCAGGCGAGCCAGCGTGGCTGCGTCATCCAGATTGCCGAGCACAGGCACGATTCCCGCCGCGCGCAGCGCAGCGATACGGTCGGGCGAGGAGGTCAATGCCATCAGACGGACGCCGCGGCCCAGCGCCTTGGCAGCGCGCAGCCCCACATCGCCGCAGCCGACGATGAGCACGCGCTGGCGGCGAAAACGCGCCGGCAGCGCGCCCAGGGGATAAAGGTTGGAAGGCACAATCAGCGTCTATCCGTGTTTCACGCATGCAGGAGCATACCCAGCCCATGTCCGGTTCCGACAGCCCGTTCAACGTCACCGTCCAGCCCAGCGGCCGCACCTTCGCGGTCGAGCCCGGAGAAACCATTCTGGCCGCAGCCATCCGCCAGGGCGTCGGCATGCCCTATGGCTGCCGCGACGGCGCCTGCGGCTCCTGCAAATGCCGCAAGCTCGAAGGCGAGGTGCGCCTGCGCGAGCATCTGGACGATGCGCTCAACGCCCAGGAAGAAGCCCAGGGCATCATCCTTGCCTGCAGCGCCTGGCCGCAGGGCGACGTGGTGATCGAGTCCGATCAGGTCAGCAGCGAAGCGAGCTACCCCATCCGCAAATTCCCGGTGCGCGTGCTGCGCCTCGAACGTCCGGCGCCCGACGTGATCGTGGCGCAGATGATGCTGCCCGCGGGTGACGCCTTCGGCTACCGCGCCGGGCAGTACGTGGATGTGCTGCTCAAGGACGGCTCGCGCCGCTCCTATTCGATGGCCAACGCACCGCACACGCAGGCGACGCAGCGCGGGCTGGAACTGCACATGCGCCACACGCCGGGCGGGCTCTTCACCGAGCAGGCTTTCGCGAGCATGAAGGAAAAGGACATCCTGCGCGTCGAAGGCCCGTTTGGCAGCTTCCATCTGCGCGAAGAAAGCAGCAAGCCCATCATCCTGCTGGCGTCAGGTACGGGTTTTGCGCCCGTCAAGGCGCTGATCGAGCATCTGCAGCACCTGGGCAGCACACGCCCGGCCACGCTGTACTGGGGCGGGCGCCGGCCGCGGGACTTGTACATGGATGCCTGGGTGCGCGAGCGGCTGGTGCAAATGCCCGCGCTGCGCTACGTGCCGGTGGTGTCCGACGCGCTGCCCGAAGACGGCTGGAGCGGACGCACCGGGTTTGTGCACCGGGCCGTGCTCGATGATCTGGCTGACCTGTCAGGCCACGAGGTCTACGCCTGTGGCGCACCGGTGGTGGTGAATGCCGCCCGTGCGGATTTCACCGCCCGGCGCGGTCTGCCGGAGGATACCTTCTTCGCCGATGCCTTCCTGACCGAGGCAGACAAGCACCACGCATGACGGGCACGGCTACCAGCCGCTACCGGCCCAGGCGGACCCTTGCCGTACGCAGCGGATGCGCTGCCCCTGCACCAGGGCAAGCTGCGCAGCGCTGACCCGCTCGGGCGCCAGCTCGCGCAGCGGCAGCAGGACAAACGCGCGCTGCCACATCCGCGGGTGCGGCAGCGTCAGGCGCTCATCACCCAGCTTCAGATCGCCCAGAAGCAGCAAATCCAGGTCCAGCGTGCGCGGCGCATTGCGGTAGGGACGCGTGCGTCCCGCTTCGTTTTCAATAGCTTGCAGCGCCGTCAGCAAAACGCCAGCAGCCATTTTTGTATCTAATTTGACAACGGCATTGAGGTAGTCCGGCCCCTGCGCGTCCACGGGCGCGCTCGCGTAGAGCGAGGAAACCGCCAGCACGCGGCTGTGCGGCCACTGCGCCATGGCCTGCACCGCCGCGCGCAGGCCCGCCTGCGCATCGCCCAGATTGGCACCCAGGCCGATGAAGGCATTCACTCGGGCGCCGCCTCGCCGCCACCCCCGTCTGCCGAGGGCTTGCGGCGGCGGCGCCTGCGCTTCTTCGCCGCCACTTGCAGCGCGCCGTCAGCGCCCTCGGGTGCAGCCGCCGCAGACATCGCGTGCGCGGCGGGCGCCACCAGGGCAGACCGGCGCGGCTGCGCGCGCTGGCGCTGGCGCTGTTCATCGCGCACCTGATCGAGCATGTCCTGGCGGCGCGCATCATCGGCCATGGAGAATTGCTGCCACCAGGCCACCAATTCCTCAGCCACTTCGCCGCTGTCGGCGCGCAGGCGCAGAAAATCAAACCCCGCGCGAAAGCGGATGTGCGCCACCATGCTCAGCGCGCTCTGGCCGGAGCGCTTTTCAAAGCGCGGCTGCATGACCCAGATTTCGCGCATGTCGGCCGCCAGCTTGCCGCGGCCGGAGATGTCGCCGATACGCTGGGCAAACACCTCGTCGATCGCCGCCTGCAGCGCCGGAAAGGCATGCTCGCCCCGTCCCTGGTGGCGCTCCCAGCCCGCCTTCACATCCGGCCAGAGCACGCAGGAGAGCAGAAAGCTCGGCGCCACCGCCTTGCCTTCGCCCACGCGCCTGTCGGTGTCGAGCAGCACCGCATGCACCAGCGGCAGCTCGGCGCGCTCCACCACCACGTCCAGCAGCGGGTAGATGCCGCGTTCCAGCCCCAGCTTGCGCAACTGCTCCACCGAAGCCAGCGCATGCCCGGTCTGCAGCAGCTTGAGCATCTCGTCGAACAAACGGCTTTGCGGAATGTCGCGCAGCAGCGGCTCACACGCCACCAGCGGTTTGGCGGTGCGCGGCTCCAGCGTGAAGCCGCGCACGCCCAGCTTGGCGGCAAAGCGCGCGGCGCGGATGATGCGCACCGGGTCTTCGTGAAAGCGCGTGGCCGGATCGCCGATCATGCGCAGCACGCGCTTGTGCGCGTCCTGGATGCCCTTGTGGTAGTCCACCACGATCTGCGTTTCCGGGTCGTAATAAAGCGCGTTGACGGTGAAATCGCGCCGCGCGGCGTCTTCTTCCTGCGGCCCCCAGACGTTGTCGCGCAGCACGCGGCCACTGGCATCCACCGCATGGCGCAGCCCAGCGAGCTCGGCCTTGCCGGTTTTCTCGTTGCCCCGCACCTGCTCCGCCGCCGCGTTGTCCAGATAGGCGCGAAACGTCGATACCTCGATCACCTCATGCTCGCGCCCGCGGCCGTGCACCACATGCACGATGCGAAAACGCCGGCCGATGATGAAGGCACGCCGGAACAGCCCCTTGACCTGCTCGGGCGTGGCGTTGGTCGCCACGTCGAAGTCCTTGGGCTTGAGGCCCAGCAGCAGATCGCGCACCGCGCCGCCGACGATGTAGGCCTCAAAGCCCGCCTGCTTGAGCGTGCGCACCACTTCTGCCGCGCGCTTGTCCACCAGCGCCGGATCGATGTGGTGCACGCTCTCGGGCACTTCTTCGCGCCTGCCGAAGGGGTTTTTGCTGCCGGTGCGCTTGCCCAGCAATTTGTCGATGAAGGTCTTGATCATGGAGTAGGTGGTTCGGCAAACAGATCCAGCACGGGCCAGCCGCGCGCATGCGCCAGGGCGCGCAGCTCGTCTCCGGGGTTGGTGGCGACGGGGTGATCGACCAGCTGCAGCAGCGACAGGTCGTTCATGGAATCGCTGTAGAAAGTGGATTCGCAGTGCTCCAGCGCCATGCCGCGCCCGGCCAGCCACTGGCGCAGGCGCACGACCTTGCCCTCGCGCATCGACGGCACGCCGCGGATTTCGCCGGTGATCCAGCCATCGGCGCCACGCTCCAATTCAATTGCTATCAAATTGGCAACATTTAACGCTTGTGCAATGGGCGCCGTGACGAATTCGTTGGTGGCCGTGATGATGACGACCAGGTCGCCCGCGTCGCGGTGTTTTTGCAGCAAGGCCAGTGCCTGCGGGCGTATGGCTGGTGCTATCACCTCGCGCATGAAGCGCGCGTGGGCAGCGCGCGCAGCGCCAGGGCCCTGCCGGCGCAGCGCCTGCGTCGCAAAACGCACGTAATCGTGAACATCCAGGCTGCCGCGCTGGTAATCGGCAAAGAATGCTTCATTGCGCCGCCCGAAATCGCCGCGGTCGCACCAGCCTTCGCGGATCGTGAACTCGCCCCATTCATAGTCGGAATCCAGCGGCAGCAAGGTATGGTCAAGATCAAACAAGGCCAGACGGGGCTGCGCGCCACGGCCATCGCGCTGCGTCATGCAAGCTCCGCCACGTCAGGCGCCTCGTTCAGCATCGCACGCACCAGCGGGATGGTGACCGCCCGCCGGGCTTGCAAGGCAAAGTGGTCCAACGCCCGCAGCATCTGCGCCAGGCTGCCCATGTCGCGCGCAAAGCGCACCAGCATGAAATCCAGCACCTCGTCGGGCAAGGCGATGCCACGCTCCTGGGCCTGCTGGCGCAGCACATGGCGGCATCCCACCTCGTCCAGAGGCTGAAGCTGAAACACCTGCCCCCAGCCCAGGCGGCTGCGCAGGTCGTCGCGCAGCGGCAGGTCCGCCGGCGGCAAGGCGCCTGCGGCCAGGACCCAGCGCGCGCTGCCGGCCTGCGGGTGGGTGGCATTGACGAACCAGTTGAACGCCGCTTCCTGCAGTGCCTCGTCGTACCGATGCACGTCGTCCATGGCGACGGCATCCCAGCCATCGTCGAAACCACCCGGGGCGCCCGATGCGGCATCCATCCAGCCCACCCTGGCGCCCTGCTGCTGCAGCGCCAGGACGCTGGCCCGCAGCAGATGCGATTTGCCGCAGCCCCGGCCGCCCCACAGGTACACCGGCGCTTGCGCCCGGCCCTCGCGGCACAGCCCCTCGTGCAGGCACTGCAGCGCCTGCCCATTGCCATCGGCGAGAAAATTGCCCAGCGTGGGGCCGGCAGGCAGCCCGATATCGAGCGCCAACTGTTTCATGGAGCAAACCGGACGGCGTTGGAAGACAAGAGGGTGTGCATGAAGAATGAGAGACGCGGCGTTTTCCTGCCGATGCGCAGGCTGAAGCCGGGATGATTGATTTTACGTTGCCCTAGAATCGTCGCCTGCCCCTGCAACCACCCTGCCGCCACGTGCGCGCACCGCCCATGAGTTCCCCAGCAGCGCAAGCTCCCATTTCCTACAAAGACGCCGGCGTCGACATCGATGCGGGCGACGCACTGGTGGAGCGTATCAAGCCCCTCGCGCGCAAGACGCTGCGCGAAGGCGTGATCAATGGCATCGGCGGCTTCGGCGCGCTCTTTGAGGTACCCAAGCGCTATCGGGAGCCGGTGCTGGTCTCCGGCACCGATGGCGTGGGCACCAAGCTCAAGCTGGCGTTCGAGTGGAACATGCACGACACCGTGGGCATAGACCTGGTGGCGATGAGCGTCAACGACGTGCTCGTTCAGGGCGCCGAGCCGCTGTTTTTTCTGGATTACTTCGCCTGCGGCAAGCTGCATGTCGATACGGCGGCCGCCGTCGTCGGCGGTATCGCGCGTGGCTGCGAACTCTCGGGCTGTGCCTTGATCGGCGGAGAAACCGCCGAAATGCCGGGCATGTATCCCGATGGGGAATACGACCTGGCCGGGTTTGCCGTGGGTGCGGTCGAAAAATCGAAAATTCTCGATGGCACCAGCGTCCAGGCGGGCGACACCGTGCTCGGCCTGGCCTCCAGCGGCGTGCACTCCAACGGCTTCAGCCTGGTGCGCAAATGCCTGGAACGGGCCGGCACCAAGGCCCCCACGCACCTTGACGGCAAGCCTTTTCGGCAGGCCATCATGGAGCCGACGCGGCTGTACGTCAAAAGCGTGCTCGCGCTCCTCGCGCAGCATCCGATCAAGGCACTGGCACACATCACGGGCGGCGGTCTGCTGGAAAACATTCCGCGCGTGCTGCCGCAGCACCTGGGCGTGCACCTACGGGCGGGAAGCTGGCCACGGACCGAGCTTTTTGCCTGGCTGCAGCGCACCGCCGGCATCGATGACGTGGAAATGAACCGCACTTTCAACAATGGCATCGGCATGGTGGCCATCCTGTCGCCGGACGCGGCGCCCGCGGCTGCCGCGGCCCTGCAGGCACTGGGCGAAACGGTCTATGCCATAGGCACCGTCGTGCAGCGTGGCGCCGACGCCGTGAGCATTGCCTGATTGCGCCAGCCCGTGACCCGTCCAATTGCGCCGGAAAGCACCCGTGCCATAGCCGCCAGCCACCTCTTGATGGCAGGTGCCCTGCTTGGCGTGATGCACTACGGCCTGCTGGCGGGCATGCTCAGCGCCTGCGTCGCCTTCCTGCTGACCCGCTGGCTGAACCAGCGCCTGCACTGGGCGCAGCGGCGCCTGCCGTTTGCGGTGCACAACCTGGCTGCGGCGCTGGTCATGCTGGCCCCTGTGCTGCTGCTGGCGCTGGCGCTCTCGCACTCGCGCTCCTACATCATCGAAGCGCCTCAGCAGTACCGCGAGCTGCTGGATTTTCTCGCCCGCACGGTGCTGGAACTGCGTGACAAGCTGCCGCCCGAGATCGCGGCGCAGCTGCCCGAGGGCGCAGCCGAAATCCAGCGCGTGCTGGCCGGCTATCTGGGCGCCAAGGCCGGCGCACTGGCCCTGGCGGGCCGGGCCTGGCTGGGTGGACTTCTGTATGCCTACGTCGGCCTGATCGTGGGCGCCCTGGCCGCCTTGCCCCACGAAACAAGGGCCAGCGGGCCGTTGGTGCGGCAGCTGATGCTGCGTGCCACCCGCATGGGCGAGGCATTCCGCCAGATTGTCACGGCGCAGTTCTGGATCGCCGCGTTCAACACCACGCTCACCGCCGTTTTTCTATTGCTGGTGCTGCCGCTGTGGGGGCTGAAGCTGCCCTACACCGCCTTGCTCATCATGCTGACCTTCGTCGGCGGGCTGATCCCCATCGTCGGCAACCTCCTGTGCAATGCCGTCATCACGCTGGTGGGTCTGTCGGTGTCGCCGCTCGCGGCAATCGCCTGTCTGGGCTTCCTGATCCTGATCCACAAGGCGGAATACCTGATCAACGCCAAAGTGGTCGGCCAGCAGACGCACATCCGCGTCTGGGAGCTGCTCACGGTGCTGTTCGTGGCCGAATCCATCTTCGGCCCGGCGGGGCTGGTGGCCGCACCGCTCTTCTACGCCTATGCCAAGAAGGAACTGGAGGCCGCGCGACTGGTGTAAACCAGCACCGGCGCGATTGCGCTGAAACGCATTGCTTCTTGCATAATCAGCACTGCTATCCACTACAAATATGCAGGTATCACCATGACCGTTCTCGTCGCCTACGTCCCCCGTCCCGAAGGCCAGGCCGCCCTAGACAAAGGCATTGAAATCGCCACCAAGAACAATGAGCAGCTCGTGGTCGTGAACGCCGGCCCAGGCGGTCGCTCGGACGACCCCAACGTCGTGAGCGGCTACGAGGTCGAGCGCGTGGAAGAGCGCCTGGCGACCTTGCCGATCAAAACGGAGTTCAAGGTCTTCGTGCGCGGCAACAGCGCGATCGAGGAAATCGAGGAAATGGTGCAGACCCTGCAGGTCACGGTGCTCGTGATCGGCCTGCGCAAGCGCAATCCCGTGGGCAAGCTGTTGCTGGGCAGCATGGCGCAGGACATCTTGCTCAACGTCCCCTGCCCCGTGCTGGCCGTCAAGGCGGACTGAGCCCTCCGCTAACCACCCACACGGGTTTGCATTCGGTCGGATAACGAGGCGGGAAGCCGAAGACAGTGCTGGCGCGCGGCTAGGCTGACCAACGAAGTTATACGGCTGAAGGCGAACCCGTATCAATCGGGCCGGCGCTCTGCGCCGGTACCGGAAGCACCGCGCAACTGGGCCACCAGCCGTGTGACTTCCTCCACGTCGCCCGCATGGGCGGCATGCGCCAGATAGGTTTCAAGATCCTGCACAGCCTGGACGGTATTGCCGATCTGGGCATGAGCGTACCCGCGGTCGCGCCATTCGCTCCACCCTTCAGGATGGAGCACCAGCATGCGATCCTGCACCGCAACCAGCCGGCCCCAGTCCTCGTTGGAACGGTGAATCTCCTTGAGGTTGCGCAGCATACGGCCCACGATATCCCGGGATGAGGCCGCCTGCAGGTACAGCGCCAGCGGAAGTTCTTCCTCCGACAGCGCTCCCAGACGCTCCCGCATCGGCTCCAGCCGCTCCCCGATCTCCTCGGGCGAGAGCGATCGCCCGTTCATGGGATCGATCACCACATAGCCATCAGGCAACCGCACTTTCAGGAGGAAATGACCCGGAAACGAAATGCCATCGGCACGCAACTGGATTCCGCGCGCCAGTTCCAGCCACAGCACCGCCAGTGATACCGGTATGCCCATCCGGGTGCGTACCACCTCGTGCAGGTAGCTGTTGCGGGCGGCGTAATAGTCGTTGCGGTTTCCGCCAAAGCCCAGCTCCTTGTAGAAATAGTGGTGCAGCATGCGCAGCCGGGTGAGCGCGCCCGCGTCCGCAGGCAAGCGCTGCCTGAGCCTGTGCAAAAGCGTGTCCATCTCGGTGACCAGCGCCTGCAGATCCAGCCGCGGCTCATCATCCTGCGCCAGGCTCGCCACCGTCTCCAGCAGCGGCAGGGTGTCGCCATGCACCAGCGATGCAAAGTATTCCAGAGGGGTCAGTGCAGTCCATTTCATCCGCGATGCGCCAGTTGCGCCCATTTCAAACCCGACGCGGTCAACACGCCAAAGTACACCATCGCCGAACCTGCCAGCAGCAGCGCCAGCAGACCGACACGTTCCAGGGGCCGCGCACTCAACGCTAGCCAGTCAAAACGCTGCGCGCCCCAGGCCAGCCACAAAGCCAGTGCGGCGGCGGCCACGGCCACGCGCGTCAAAAAGGCGCCCCAGCCCGGGTTCGGCCGGTAACTGCCCTTGCGCCGCAGGCCGATCAACAGCCATCCTGCATTCACCAGCGCGCCCAGCGCTATCGACAGCGCAAGCCCCGCGTGCGCCAGCCAGGGAACCAGCAGTACGTTCAGCAACTGCGTGATCACCAGCACCACAATGGCGATGCGCACCGGCGTGCGCATGTCCTGGCTCGCATAGTAGCCCGGCGCCAGTACCTTGACCGCCACCAGCCCCAACAGCCCCACTCCATATCCCATGAGTGCGGCCGCGATGCGCAGTACGTCGCTGCCATGCAGCGCACCATAATGAAACAGCGTGGCCACCAGCGGCCGCGCAAACGCCAGCAGGCCCACGGCGCAGGGCACCGCCAGCAGCACCACCATGCGCAAGCCCCAGTCGAGCATGGCCGAATAGCGCGCCTGGTCGCCGCCCGCCAGGGCGCTCGCCAGTTGCGGTGTCAGCACGACGCCGAGCGCCACGCCGAGCAGCGCCGTCGGAAATTCCATCAGCCGATCGGCATAGAAAAGCCAGGTCACGCTGCCAGGCGCCAGATAGGAGGCAATCTGCGTATTGATCATCAGCGACAACTGCGCCACGCCCACCCCCAAAACGGCTGGGGCCATCAGGGAGAGGATGCGCCGCACCCCGGGATCAGTCCAGGCCGCGCGAAGATGACGCCACCCCAGTGCGATGCGCGGCAACAGATGCAGCCGCCGCAACGCGGGGAATTGAACGGCGAGCTGCAGCGCGCCGCCCGCCATGACCCCGCCGACCATGGCGAAAATAGGCTCTACGCCCCTGGCTGCAAGCAGTGGCGCTCCCCACCAGGCGGCGGCGATCATGCACAGGTTGAGCAGTACCGGCGTAAGAGCAGGAACCGTGAAATGCTTCCAAGTGTTGAGGATTCCGGCCGCCAGCGCCACCAACGACATGAAGGCGATGTAGGGAAACATCCAGCGCGTCATGAAGATGGCCGCCTCAAAACCGGCGGGTTCCTGACGCAGCCCGCTGGCCAGCGCCCAGACCAGCGCCGGCGCCCCCAGCATACCCAGAATGCAGGTTAGGACCAAGGCACACAAAAGTGCCGTTGCAACGGCGTCGATCAACCGGTGCGTGTCCGCCTCGCCATGCGCCTGTCTGTGCGCGGCCAGGACTGGCACAAAGGCCTGGCTGAACGCGCCTTCAGCAAACAAGCGGCGAAAGAGATTGGGAATGCGAAATGCGACGTTGAAGGCATCGGTGAAGCTGCTGGCGCCAAAGACGGCGGCCATCAGCAGATCTCGCGCAAGCCCGGTCACACGCGAAGCCAGCGTCAGCAGGGAAACCGTGGAGGCAGATCGAATCAGGGACACCGAGGCGAGTGTATGCGCGCGCAGCAGCACTTTTCGAAGCAACCAGGATGAATTACAATTACGGGTTCTTTCGACATCATCCACAGACACACAAGGAATTCATTCATGGCCTCTGGAAAGCCAGTCAAGAAAAACCCGCGCCTTGCCTCCGGTCGCAAGCGCGCCCGTCAAAACGTCAAGCTCAACGCCGCCAACACCTCGCTGCGCTCGCGCTACCGCACCTTCGTGAAGAACGTCGAAAAGGCCGTTCTCACGGGCGACAAGGCCAAGGCGACCGAAGCCTTCGCCAAGGCGCAATCGGTCATTGACTCGATCGCCGACAAAGGCATTTTTCACAAGAACAAGGCCGCGCGCGACAAGAGCCGCCTGTCCGCCAAGGTCAAGGCCCTGGCCACCGCAGCCTGAACATCTCAGGTTGCACGCACGGGCAGCTTGCTGCCTGCCGTTTGTAACGGGTGCGCTGTCGAAAGAAGGAAAAACCGCTCTTGAGCGGTTTTTTCGTTTCCGGCGTGTTGATCGCCCCCAAAGGCAGAGATCAGGATTTCCGGAAGCGCGGCGCTTCAAAATTTCGCCCGGTAGTAAATCATCGGCCCACCATGGCGCGCGCGCAGCAGCAGCCGCCCCGAGGAGCTGCCCTGCAGCTGTACGCCAATGGCGCCATATTCTGGACTCAGCCCGCCCCAGCGCGGCGAGCTCCATTGCACCTCAAGGCGGGCGGCATAGGCGGCATCGGGGTTTTGCAGCGGCCAGCTGCTGCGCGCCGCGTCGTTCGCCTGCAGGGAAATCCAGCCGGAGATATTCAGCCGCAGGCGATTGGCAAGGGGCATGCGCCAGTGGACACCCAGTTGCGGCGTCCAAAGGCTGGGCGCGCTCATCGTACCGGTGGGAAGCGGCGCGGAATCGATTGCCCAAACGCCCAGCGACAATCCGGCACCGAGACGGCCTGGACGGCTCCAGCCAGTAAAGTCCAGCCGCTGCGCCGCCAACGGCGGAGCAGCCGGGTTCCGCAGATGTTCCAGCACAATTTCCGCGCGTGCGCCGGATGCAGTATCAGCCACAAGCAGCGGCAGCGCCTGGGCAGCAGGGCAACAACCCAGCAGACTGAACAGAGCCGGCGCCCAGCGTGCTTGCGTGATCCAGTCCATGGCATACCTCCATGAGCAGGCAAACCAATGTCTCGACACTTTTGATTACACGTACTCCGTCCAAGTTCCCGGAGCCACGGCGCATCGCCACGCTGTCCCTGGATTTACCCTGCCTCGAACAACTGCTGCGCATCCTTGTAACTGAAATCGCCCGCCAGCGCGTCGAAGCTGCCGGACAGCAGGATCTGCTGCGCCACCTGCCGCATGGCTCCGAGGGCCAGCGTGGCAAAGCGCGTGGCGGTGCTCACCCGCGCCACGCCGATCCGATGCAGTTCGGCGAGGTCCATTCCACCAGCGCCTGCCATAACATTCACCGGCATCCCTGCCGCACGCGCAAAGGCCGCGATCGTGGCCTTGTCACCCAAGCCTATAGGGTACAGGCAGTCAGCGCCTGCCGCGCGGTAGGCGGCGGCACGCGCCAGCGCATCGGCCAGCGGGGCGGATGGGACATCCACAGCGTGCATCCAGTTATCGATACGCGCATTGATGACCAATGGAATACCGGCTTGCGCCGCGGCTTGCCGTGCGGCGCGAATGCGTTCAGCACTCTCCCGCACGCTGCGCTGCGGCCCGTGGCCAGGCATGCCGTCTTCCAGATTCACGCCTACCGCACCGGTGGCGATCAGGGCGCGAACGGCATCCGCCACCTGCGCGAGTTCCGTGCCGTAGCCGCTTTCAAAATCCACCGTCACCGGCAATGCCACCGTGTGCGTGATGCGGCGCACCACGGACAGTACATCCTGCAGCGGCACCTGTTCGCCGTCCTGGTGCCCCAGCGCCCACGCCACGCCACCGCTGGTGGTGGCAATGGCGCCAAAGCCACAATGGGCAAACAAGGCGGCGCTGCCGGCATCCCAGGCATTGGGGAGCAGCAGCACGGCGTCCGTATGGTGCAGACGGCGCAGTGTTTCAGCGTATTTGACCTGAGTGGCTTGATCCATGGAGACTCCGGAGAGGGATGACTTGCATGAATGGTAGGGCTGGTCAATGGCCTGCGCCAGCGCAATGAAACCCGCACTGCCCTACGCGCCATCCACCCGGACATGCCCCCACATCAGCTTCCAGCCCAGCACTACGCACAGCGTCAGGCCCAGCACCAGCAGGCCCTGGCCCAGGCGCTGCTGATCATCCAGCAAATAGCTGCTGCACAGGCGCACGGGCGATGCAAGGTAGAGCCACGCCAGGCGGAACGCCGTGGCAATGGCTTCCACCAGCACGGCGGCACGCAGAACGAAGCCCGCGCGTGGCCAGCTCAGCGCCAGAGGCAAACCAATCAGCAAAGGCATGGACGTGAATTTGGCGACTTCCACCCAAGGCAGATCAAGCGCTTCATCGAGCATGCGCGGCACCATCCAGAGCATGCCGGTCAACGAGGCAATCAAAAAACCGTTGATGCCGTGCGCGTTCCACCTGTTTATCGCATCGCGCCAGACTGCTGGCACCGCCGCAGCCAGCCACCAGCCGACGAGTGCGAGCAGCGGCATCTGAATGAGCATCTGGCGCGTCATGCTGGCTTCCAGCAAGGCCCGGGCAGGTGGCAGCGCCAGGCCCAGCCACAGCAGTGCGGCCAGCCCGGCCTTGGTGCGCGCCCCATTTTTCACGGCGCCACCCTTTGCAGCACATAGTCCTGCGCCTGCTGCATCGCGTCCCAGTCCAGCACCGCCACCACCCGCCCTTCTGGGTTGACGATGGAGATGGCCGCGTTGTGCACATAGCCATCGAGTCCATCGGGTACGGCCTTCACGCCAAAGGTGGCGAGCAGTTTCGGCAAATCGGTCGTCTGCACCGGCCGCGCGACAATCCAGCCGCTGCCGCGGTCGCCCGAGCGGCGCTGGTAAGCGGCAAGCTGCGCCGGGTCGTCATACGCCGGATCAAAGCTGATGCTCACAAGCTGCACCTGGCCTGCTTGGATCTGCGTGCCCAATCGTTGCTGCAGCCGGGCGAATTCATTGCCCTGCACCGAGCAGTAGGTCTCGCAGCGCGTGTAGATGAAGTCCACCAGCAGCCAGCGCCCGCGCAGATCGCCCAGCTGCACTGTGCTGCCATCGGCTGCCTCAAGCGGCACCTGCGGCAGCAGGCGCGGGTCCCTCGCGATGGAAAGGCGCCGCGCGGTTTCGGACGTAAAGGCCTGAAAGCCGTCGGTGGCGGCATGCAGTGCCGCCAGCCCGCCGGCAACAATCGGCAGGCTAGCGAGCAGCGTGCGCAGCGCCGGCACGACCCGCCCCCGCAGGCGCACGCGTCTGCAGCAGGCCGGCGGTGAGCCTGGCGGCAAAGTACAGCATCGCCAGGAACACCAGCGTGCCGCCAACAGCGCCAACCTGGTCAGTGAAGATCCAGGCGTCGATACGCTCGGCCATGCGCCTCGGCACGCTCAGCCGTCCGCCATCGAGGAAGCCGAAGAGGAAGACAAGGGCCCCCGCGAAGTACAGCCAGAAGACTTTGCCTCCCAGGCCCGATTGCACCGTTTCGGGCGAGCGATCGCCCACGACGTGGTAGATGAAACCCAGCGTCATCGCCACCACGCCCAGCAGCAGGTAGAAGTGAAAATGCCCCGGCACCCACTGGGTGTTGTGCATGGTGAGGTTCACCACGATGGTGCTGTCAAGGAAGGCGCCGAAGCCGCCCGTGACCCAGCCAAAGAGCGAAAGGATCAGCAGCATGGGCGGCAGGCTCCATTTGAAGTCCGCCTTGTAGATGTTGCTGAGTGCGCCCCAGGTCGTGACCACCACCACCGGGAAGCCCGAACCCCAGGAGGCGATCTGCCCCATCACCAGCATCCAGTGCGGCACGGCAAAATCCATCAGCAGGTGGTGCGGGAAGACGATGATCACCAGCGTGGAGGTCGTCGCCCAGCCCCAGAGGAAGGCACGCGAGAGCCCATAAGGCCGGTGGGTGTAGCGCGGCAGCAGCTCATAGATGCCGATCACGCCCATGTAGATCGCGGCGTTGATGTACATGTGGCCAAACCAGTAGATCAGCGCCTTGATCAACACCATGTCCAGCTTGACTTCGGGGAAGAAGATGGCGGCCAGGCTCATCACCAGCGCCACCGCCCCGGCCAGAATGCCCAGGGAATTGGCGATGACCATGCTGGTGCTCGCCACCACCGCCTTGGGATGATCCTGGTTGATGGTGCCGCCGAACAGCCATTGCAGTCCCAGCGCCCGTCCGAGGTTGCCGTGCACCTTGATGATGCCGGCGGCTGCATCGAAGTAGAAGATGAGCGAGCCGACGCCGATGAGAAGATAGCCCAGCATGAACAGCGCCGATGCGCCCGGCGACCACATGCCCATGCCCTGCATCGGCAGCGGGTAGAGGAATGTCCACAGCGCCGCATAGCCGCCGCCGAAGATGGCACCGATGATGCACAGCGCGCCCAGCATGAAGAGCACGTAGTTGGCGGCGAACGCCCACAGGTGCAGCGTGACGTATTTGCGCAGGAAGAACCACATGGTGGCGGTGGTGATCATCACCGAGGTGCCGACCATGCCCGCGCCATGCATGGACAGCAGCTGGTAGAACCAGTTGGAGGGCACGCCCAGCCATTGCGCCTGCGTCCAGCGCATGCCCAGGCCCAGCAGCATCATCAGCACGAACAGCACCAGGCCGGTGATGAGGTAGAGGTTGAACACCAGGCGGTCAGTGCCTGCCAGGCGCTCTTCGTCAGGGTACAGGGTGAGGGATGCCATGGTCATTGCCCCCTTGGCGCAAGAACTTCAAACGTGGCGCGCATCGGGCCGTGGCCGACGCCGCAGTATTCGATGCACTGCACCGTGTAGATGCCGGGCTCCGCGAAGGTATGGACCAGCCGGTTGGTGTAGCCGGGCATGGCCTGCGTCTGCGTGACGATGCGGCCATCGGGCGCATACACGCCAAAGCCATGGTTCACATCCACCGTGGTGACGCGAAACTCCACCATGCTGCCTGCGTCGATCTTGTCGGGCCTGAGCTCCCAGGACCACATGCGGCCCACGGCCTCCACCGTCTGCGGCGCGCCGGAGGCAACATCCTGCCGGGGTATGGGGAATGTGCGCAACGTGGCCCAGGTGCCCACGATGAAGGCCAGCACCATCACGATGAACAGCCGGCCTTGCCATTGGTGCGATGCATGCACCCGGGCGGCGGCGTCGGTATCGGGCTGGCCGGCCTGCCGGATGACGAAGATGAAGCCAAGGCTGATCAGTACCGCGCCTGTCAGCCAGATCGTCAGAATCACGTCCTGGTTTTTCATGCGTCTCCTCACTTCCTGATCGGGAGGTTGGGGGAAAGCAGGCAATCACATCTCGTGCTGCCAGTCTAAGAGTGGTTACACAAAAATACCACCCCCATACGCATAGAGAAAACCCTATATCCAATTTTTTTATTATTGAAATATCAGTTGTACTCTTGTCTTTCCGACACTTCCAGCCAGGGCGCTGTCCAGCCACCGCCCAGCGCCTGCACCAGTGCAACGAGTGCCTGTTGGCGTTGCAGCTGCAACTGCATCAGCGAGCGGCGCGCGCCCAGCGTCACGGCCTGCGCCGTCACCACGCTGGTATAGGCCGAAAGGCCCGCCTGGTAGCTGTTCATGGTGCGCAGCTCCGCGCCCGCGGCCGCATCGGCAGCGGCTTTCTGGTGGCCGATCTGGCGCGCCAGCGCGTCCAGCGCCGTGAGCTGGTCTTCCACCTGCCCCATGGCGGTCAGCGCGCTCTGGCGGTATTGCGCCGTCGCCGCCTGCTGCGCAGCGATGGCCTGCTGCACGGCGGCGTCGCGTGCGCCCGCATCGAACAGGGTCTGCGCCAGCGCTGTGCCCAGCGACCAGGTGAGCGTGGGCACGGAAAACAGGTCGGCGATGCTGCCTGCCGCACCGCCGATGCCGGCCGACAGGTTCAGGCTGGGAAACCACGCCGCCTGCGCCGCGCCTATGCGCGCGTTGGCCGCCGCCAGGCTGCGCTCGGCAGAGGCCACGTCGGGGCGGCGCAGCAGCAGCTCGGACGGCAGCAGCGCAGGCAGCTGAGGCACGGCGCTGTTCCAGGGCGCGGGCGCCAGCGTGAACTGCGCGGGCGCCTGGCCCAGCAGCAGCGCCATCGCATGCTCTGCCGTGGCCCTGCTGCGCGCCAGGCCCGCGCGCGTGGCGCGGGCGTTCTCCAGCGTGGTCTGGGCCTGCAGCAGGTCGGTATGCGCCGCCACGCCCGCGCGGTAGCGGTTGCCGGTGATCTGCTCGGCACGTTCGTAGCCCGCGATGATCTCCACCATCAACTGCGTTTCCGCATCCAGCTCGCGCACCTGCAGATAGGCCTGCGCCAGCGCCCCCTGCGCCGCCAGGCGCGCACCGGCCAGGTCGGCCTGGCTGGCCTGCACCGTCGCCTGCTGCGCCTGCACACCGGCCGCGATGCGGCCCCAGAGATCGGGCGCCCAGCTGGCCGAAAGGCCCGCGTTGGCGCCGCCGCTGGCGCTGCTGCCGCGCTGCGCACCGGCCTGCACACCCAGCGTCGGCCAGCGCTGCGCCTCACTTTGCTGCAGCAGGGCCTGCGCCTGCGCCACATTGGCGGCAGCGGCGGCGATGTTCTGGTTGCCGATGGCCACCTGCGCCATCAGCGCATCCAGGGTTTCATCGCCGAACCAGCGCCACCACTGGCCGCTGTTCCACTGCTGGTAATCCTGCGTGCTGACCCAGCCGGTCGGGGCGGCGCTCTTCCACCCTGCAGGGAGTACCTGTGAGCTGGTTTCGGGTACGGTGACGGTGGAGCATGCGGTGAGAAGCAAGCTGGCTAGCAAGAAGGTTACGACGCTCAGCATCGTGCTCCCTCCCCCTCTGGGGGAGGGCTGGGGTGGGGGCTGGCCGTGCTGGCTACTCCCACCACCGCGCGCATAGGGAGCAGCCCCCATCCCTGCCTTCCCCCAGAGGGGGAAGGAGTTCAAAGGCAAAGCAGGTAATTTCATAGTCCCTCCAGCGCAGGCTGGTGTGCCTGCCCCGTGGCTGGCCTTTCGCGGCGCAGCTTGTCCAGCAGCACATAGACGGCCGGGGTGGTCAGCAGCGTGAGCAACTGGCTTGCAATCAGCCCGCCCACAATGGTCACGCCCAGCGGCTGGCGCAGCTCGGCACCTTCGCCAAAGCCTATGGCCAGCGGCAGTGCGCCCAGGCCTGCGGCGAGCGTAGTCATCAGGATGGGGCGAAAGCGCAGCAAACAAGCCTCGCGCACCGCCTGCACCGCCGTCCAGCCGTGCTGGCGCTGCGCCTCGATGGCGAAGTCAATGATGAGGATGGCGTTCTTCTTGACGATGCCGATCAGGAGGAACACGCCTATCAGCGCCATGATGGAAAACTCCATCTTGAGCAGCATCAGCGCCAGCGCCGCGCCAAAACCCGCGCTGGGCAGCGTGGTGAGCACGGTGATGGGGTGGATCAGGCTCTCATAGAGGATGCCGAGCACGATGTAGATCACGACGATGGCCGCCAGAATCAGCAGGCCCTGGCTCGATTGCGTCTGCTGCGCCTGGGCCAGCGCCCCGTCGAACGCGCCGCGCACGTTGTTGGGCATGCCAATCGCCGCCACGGCATCAAGCACCGCCTGCCTGCCCTGCTCCACCGAAACGCCATCGCCTAGGTTGAACGAGAGCGTGCTGGAGAGCTCCCCACCATCGTGGAACACGCTGGCGGGCACGGCGCGTTCGGAAAAGCGCGCAAATTCAGAGAGCGGCACCATGCTGCGCTGGCTCGTCGATATCGGCGAGCCGGTGGAGCCCGCGCGCAGCGCCGGGTTGGCCGAGGTGCCGCCCGCATTGCCCGCCGCCACCATCACATCGCTCAGCGTGGCGGGCGACTGGGCATAGCGCGGTGCCCATTCCATGATCACGCTGTACTGGTTGAGCTCGCTGTACATCGTGGCCACCTGGCGCTGGCCGAAGGCGTTGTACAGCGCCGTGTCGATGCTGGAGGGAGAAACCCCCAGGCTCGCGGCCTTGGCGCGGTCGATCTCGACGAAGGTTTCCACGCCGTTGTCGCTCATGTCGTCGTCCACGTCGGTCAGACGCGCGTCCTGCTTGAGCTGGGCGGCGAGTTTGAGCGTCCAGCTTTTGAGGTCGGATTGGCTATCGGCCTTGAGGGTGTACTGGTAGGTGGAATTGCTGCTGCGGCCACCCATGCGCAACTCTTGCGCGGGGTTGAGGAAGACGCTCAGCCCTGTAATTTTTGATAGCTGGGGGCGCAGGCGGTTAATCACTGTTCGAGTCTTTTCGCCCTTGGGCCGCTCTGCTGCAGGCTTCAAGGCGCTGAACAAGAAACCGCCGCCGCTGCGGCCACCCGCGTAGGCCACCACGGTGCCCACCGAGGGATCGGCGCCGATGATGTTGGCCGCCTGCTGCAGCTTGTCGCCGAAGGCGAGCGAGGAAATGCTCTGGTCGGCGCGCAGCCCAGCGAAGAACTGGCCGTTGTCCTGATCGGGGAAGAAGCCCTTCTCGATATGCACGAAGAGGTAGCCCGACACGGCAATCACCACACCCAGCACCAGCATCACCAGCCAGGGGAAGGCCAGCGTCCAATCCAGCGCATGGCCATAGCCGCGCAGCAGTGCGCGCCACAGGCCGGAAAACAGCCTGCGCAGCCCACCCGCCGCACTTTGGCGCGCCGGGGCCTGCGCATCGCGCGCGGGCAGCAGCATGGCGCAGAGCATGGGCGTGGTGGTGAGCGAAATCACCAGCGAAATCATCACCGCCACCGAGAGCGTGATCGCAAACTCGCGAAACAGCCGCCCCGGCTGCCCGCCCATGAACAAGAGCGGTATGAACACCGCCACCAGCGACACGCTGATGGTGAGCACGGTAAAACCCACCTCGCGCGCGCCGTCCAGCGCCGCCCGGGTGCGCGCCACGCCCTGCTCCAGGTGGCGGCTGATGTTTTCGATCACGACGATCGCATCGTCCACCACAAAACCCGTCGCCACCGTCAGCGCCATCAGCGTGAGGTTGTTGAGCGAATACCCCAGCGCCGCCATGACGGCAAAGGTGCCCAGCAGCGATACGCCCGTGGCCACGGCCGGTATCAGCGCCGCGCGCAGATTGCCCAGGAACAGGCCGACCACCAGCACCACCAGCAGCACCGCGATCACCAGCGTGATCTCCACCTCATGCACCGAGCCGCGCACCGAGCCGGTGCGGTCGATCGCCACCTGCAGCTGCACATCCTGCGGCAGTTGCGCACGCAGTTGCGGCAGCAGCGCCTCAATCGCATCGGCGGTGGCGATCAGGTTGGCATCGGGCTGCTGCGTGATGTTGACCACGATGGCCGGCTGCCCGTTGAACATGCCGCGCGTGCGCGTATCCTGCACGCTGTCCTTCACGTTGGCGACCTGCGACAGGCGCACCTCGGCGCCGTTCCTCACGGCCACGATCAGATCGCGGTAATCCTCGGCATGCAGACCGGGCGCGGGCGTGAGCACCTGAAAGGCCTGGCCGTCGGCATCGGTGCCCGTCTCCAGCACACCCTTGGGCCGGTTGGCGTTGCTCGCCTGCAGCGCGGCGCGCACATCGTCGCTGCTGATGCCCAGATCGTGCAGCACAAAGGGGTTGAGCTCCACGCGCACCGCGGGCTGCGAGCCACCGCCCAGCGTCACGTCGCCCACGCCCGGCACCTGCAGCAGGCGCTGGCTCACGATGTTGTTGACCGCATCGAAGATCTGCCCCGGCGAGCGCGTTTTCGAGGTCAGCGCCAGGATCATGAAGGGCTGCGCGGCCGGATTGGCCTTGCGGTACGTCGGGTTGCTGCGCAGGTTGGCGGGCAGGTCGATGCGCGCGGCGTTGATCGCGGCCTGCACGTCACGGGCGGCGCTGTCGATGTTGCGATTGAGGTCGAACTGCAGCACCACGCGGCTGGAACCCACGCTGCTGGAACTCGTCATCTGGTTCACGCCCGCGATGGTTCCCAACGTGCGCTCCAGCGGAGTGGCGACGGTGCGCGCCATGTCGGCGGGGCTGGCGCCGGGCATGGTCGCGCTGACGAAAATTACCGGGAAATCGACCGCGGGCAGGCGGGCGATGGGGAGGGTGAGAAAGGCGGCGATGCCAGCCAGGGCCAGGCCTACGGTGAGCAGGATGGTGGCGATGGGGCGGCGGATGAAGGGGCGGGAGAGGTTCATGTGATCGCCCCCGGGGTATTACTCCCTCGCCCCTTTGGGGAGAGGGCTGGGGTGAGGGGCTTGCGGCTCGTGCATTGCACGGCTCTTGTTGCTTGCAGGCGCTGCTGGCCGGGTCTCGCCCCGGCGGGCGACTCACTTTTCTTGCTTCGCCAAGAAAAGTAAGCAAAAGAAGGCGACCCCCGAGTCTGCGACCCCTGCGCTTCGCTTCGGGGCAAACCTGCGTCGCGAGGCTTGCGGGGTGCGCCGCATAACTCGCTTTGCGCTGCGCGCTCCGCTCGGACAAATGCGGCGGGCATGTTGACGAAGCGTCTGCATCCTTCGGTGCAACCGCCACCCCGCAAGCATCGCGCCGCAGGCGCAGCCAAGGGGGTGGGAAGCCGCGAGCCCTCACCCCAGCCCTCTCCCAGAGGGAGAGGGAGGAAAACCGCAGTGCTGACGCACATGCCCCCCCCGCTCGCATGGGCTGCGTCGGGGCCCCCTCTGCCCGTGCCGAGAAGCGCAGTGACTGCAGTGGGCTTGGGCAGTGGAACATGCCCAAGCATCGTCATCTGACTTGCTGCGGCTGTCTGAGCGGAGCGCGCAAGCGCGAAGCGAGTTCCGCAGCACCACTGCAGGCGCGAGCATCGCAGGTTGCCCGGAGCGAAGCGAAGGGACACGGGCAGCGGGGTCGCCTTTTCTTTGCTTACTTTCTTTTGGCGAAGCAAAAGAAAGTAAGTCGCCCGCCGGGGCGAAATCCCGGCCGACGACGCTTGCAAAAAGCAAGCCTCTGGAAATGCACAAGCCGCAAGCCCCTCACCCCAGCCCTCTCCCCAAAGGGGCGAGGGAGAAACAACCCAAACCCCGTTCATGACGCCGACTCCAACCGCTTAACCCCACCCCCCAGCCGATCAAACCAGATGTAAATCACTGGCGTCGTAAACAACGTCAGCAACTGACTCAACACCAACCCGCCAAAAATCGAGATGCCAAGCGGCCGCCGCAGCTCCGCCCCATCCCCCCAGCTCAGCATCAACGGCACCGCCGCCGCCAGCGCCGCCAGCGTCGTCATCAAGATCGGCCGAAACCGCAGCAGCGCCGCCTGGTGGATCGCCTCCACCGCGCTCTTGCCCTCGCCGCGCTCGGCCTCGATGGCGAAGTCGATCATCATGATCGCGTTCTTCTTGACGATGCCGATGAGCAGCACCAGCCCGATGATGCTCACCACATCCAGCGCGTGCCCGGTGAGTTCCAGCGCCAGCAGCGCGCCCACGCCTGCCGAGGGCAAGGTGGACAAAATCGTGAGCGGGTGCACATAGCTCTCGTACAGCACGCCCAGCACGATGTACACGCAGACAACGGCCGCCAGAATCAGCCAGAGCTGGTTGGAGAGCGACTTCTGGTAGGCACCGGAAGAGCCGGTGAAGCGCAGCGTGATGCTCGCGGGCAGACCGGCCTTGGCCACCGCGCCCTGCACCGCCTGCACCGCCGCGCCCAGGCTCACGCCGGGGGCGGTATCAAAACCCACGGTGGCCGCCGGATACTGACCCACGCGCTGCACGGTCAGCGGTGCTGCCTCCTGCACCACCTCGGCAAAGGAAGACAGCGGCGTGGTGCCGCCGCCGCTGGTTTTCACCGGCAGGTCGCGCAGCGCCTGCAGGCTCATGGCATCCGGACGCGCAGCTTCCAGAATCACGCGGTACTGGTTGGTCTCGCTGAAGATGGTGGAGACGATGCGCTGGCCGAAGGCGTTGTAGAGCGTGTTGTCCAGCGTGCTGGTGGCCACGCCCAGGCGCGAGGCGGTGTCGCGGTCCACGCGCACCATGGCCGATGGCGCGGTTTGCCCCGCGTCCGTGGTGGCGTGGCGCACCTCGGGCAGGCTGGCGATCACGCCCACGAGCTTCTGCGCCCACTGGTTCACCAACTGCGTATCCACGCCTTCCAGGTCAAAGCGGTACTGCGTCGGGCCGGTATCCGAATCGATGGTGAGGTCCTGCGTGGGCTGCAGGTAGAGATCCACGCCCGCCACCTGCTCGGCCACCTGCTGGCGCAGGCGCTGCATGATGGCCGCCTCGGAATCGCCAAACAGCTGGTGCGGCTGCAGGTTGATCACCAGCCGGCCTGAGGAGAGCGCGGCGTTGTTGCTGGCGTCCACGCCCACCACCGAACTGAGCGATTGCACCGCAGGATCGGCCAGCACGGTGCGCGCCACCTCGCCCTGCAAGAGCGACATGCGGGCAAACGACACGTCGCTCGCCGCCTGCACCCTGCCCTGCAGCTGGCCGGTGCTCTGCGTGGGGAACAGGTCCTTGGGGATCAAGACGTAGAGCAGCGCCGTCACCGCGAAGGTGGCCAGCGCCACCCAGAGCGTGAACCGCTGGTGGCGCAGCACCCACTGCAGGCCCGCGTCGTACCAGCGGACCATGGTGTCTATCCAGCCCTGCAGCCAGCGCGCGATGCCACCCCGCGCTTCGTCCAAAGGTTTCAAAACGCGCGCCGACATCATCGGCACCAGCGTGAGCGAGACGAGCGCCGAGAACAGGATGGTGATCGCCAGCGTCACCGCGAACTCACGGAACAGCCGGCCGATCACCTCCTGCATGAACAAGAGCGGAATCAGCACCGCGATCAGCGAGACGGTGAGCGAGATGATGGTGAAGCCGATCTCGCCCGCGCCCGCCAGCGCGGCCTGCATCGGCGACTTGCCCATTTCCCGGTGCCTGGAAATGTTCTCGATCATCACGATCGCATCGTCCACCACGAAGCCGGTGGCGATGGTGAGCGCCATCAGCGAAAGGTTGTTGAGCGAATAGCCCAGCAGGTACATCGCCCCCACCGTGCCCATCAGCGAGATCGGCACCGCGATGCTGGCGATCAGCGTGGCGCGCAGGCTGTGCAGAAAGGCGAAGATCACCAGCACCACCATCAGCACGGCCAGGATCAGCTCCATCTCCACATGCTCGACCGAGGCGCGTATGCCCAGCGTGCGGTCGGACAGCACCGCCAGGTGCACGCTCTCGGGCAGGCCCTGCTCCAGTTGCGGGAGCTGGCGCTTGATGGCGTCCACCGTGGCAATCACATTCGCGCCGGGCTGGCGCTGCACGTTGACGATGATGGCGGGGTTCAGCGGCGTGGTGTTTTCAGATGAAATGTCGCTTTTGCGCTTATCTGAAGCGCGCTGCAAGCTCTCATTTTTGATAGCCGTCCAAGCCCCCAGCCGGTCGTTCTCCGAACCATCCACCACCTGCGCCACGTCCTTCAAGCGCACCGGCTGACCATTCACATACGCCACGATCAGCTCGCGGTACTCCTTGGCGCTCAAAAGCTGGTCGTTGGCGTTGATGCTGTACTGGCGCTTGGGGCCGTCAAAACTGCCCTTGGCACTGCTGGCGTTGCCCGCGGTGATCGCGGTGCTGATCGCATCCAGCCCCAGGCCCATGCTGGCCAGCTGCTGCACATTGCCCTGCACGCGCACGGCGGGGCGCTGGCCACCCGCCAGCGTCACCAGCCCCACGCCGTTGATCTGGCTGATCTTCAGCGCCAGGCGCGTGTTCACCATGTTCTGCACCTCGGTCAGCGGCAGGCTGCTGCTGGCCACCGCAAGCTGCAGGATGGGCGCATCGGCCGGGTTCACCTTGGCGTAGACAGGCGGCGCGGGCAGGTCGGCGGGCAGCAGCGAGCCGGCCGCATTCATCGCCGCCTGCACCTGCTGCTCGGCCGCGTCCATGTTCAGATTCAGGTCGAATTGCAGCGTGACCATGGAGACGCCCGCGCTGCTCACGCTGCTCATGCGCGAGAGGCCGGGCATCTGGCCGAACTGGCGCTCCAGCGGCGCCGTCACCGTGCGGCTCATCACGTCGGGGCTGGCGCCAGGGTAGAGCGTCTGCACCTGGATCGTGGGGTAATCCACCTGCGGCAGCGCGGCCAGCGGCAGAAAGCGCAGGCCGACCAGACCCGCGAGCACGATGGCCACCATGAACAAGGCGGTGGCCACCGGGCGCTGAATGAAGAGGCGTGAGACGTTCATGCCCGCAATCCCAGTGCGCTGCTCCTTCCCCCTCTGGGGGAAGGCAGGGATGGGGGCATGCGGCGCCACACAACACACCAGTCGTCATGCAGGCACCGCAAGTCCCTCCCCCCCACCCTCTCTCCAAAGGGGCGAGGGAGTTGGCCGCCCGCACTCACTGCGCGCTCCCCTGCTGGCTGCGCCGCTGCGCGAAGAAGGCACGGCGCTCCTCCGGCGTCATCTTTTCCACCTTCTCGCGCAACTCGGGTGGCAGGCGGCTCAGGTCAGGCGCTTTCTTTTCAGTAGCTGCTTGCGCTTGCCCATCCTGCGCTGCAGGCGTTTTTTGTTCATCCGCCAAGCGCACCTTGCCGCCATCTTTCACACGGTCGCCCCCTTCGGAGACCACGCGCTCACCGGCCTTCAGCCCCTGCGTAATCAAGACCTGCTCGGCATTGGCCAGGCCCTTTTTCACCGCCCGGGTGTGCGCCACCTGCTCCTCGTCAATCACATAGACGTAATCGCCCTGCGGCCCGGTACGCACCGCCGTCACCGGCACCAGCACGCCTTCGTCCTGCCCCAGTTGCAAGCGCGCGTTGACGAACTGGCCCGGGAACAACGCCCCATCGGCATTGGCAAAGCGTGCCTTGGCGCGCACCGTGCCGGTGGCGGTGTTCACCACGTTGTCCAGCGTCAGAAATTGCCCCTGCGCCAGCGGCTGCGTGCGCCCACGGTCCAGCGCCGCCACTGGCAGTTTTCCTCTCTTGTGCGCCGCCTGTACCGCGCCCAGGCGTTCCTGCGGCACCGAGAAAACCACGTCGATCGGCGCCACCTGCGTGATGGTGGCAATGCCGCCCGCCGTGCCGCTGCTCACCAGGTTGCCCGGATCGACCCCACGCAGGCCGATGCGCCCGCTGATCGGCGCGCGGATCGTCGCAAAGCCCACATTGAGCTCGGCGGCACGCACGCTGGCGCTGTCCGATTCCACCGCGCCTTCGAGCTGCTTGACCAGCGCCGCCTGCGTATCCACGTCCTGGCGCGCGATGGAATCCTGCGTCAGCAGCTGCTGGTAGCGCGAGAGCGTGAGTCTGGCCGCAGTGAGCTGCGCCTCATCGCGTGCCTTCTGCCCGCGCGCCTGGGCCAACGCCTGCTCATAGGGCCGTACGTCGATGCGCGCCAGCACCTCGCCCTTCTTGACCATCTGCCCTTCGGTGAACAGCACTTCGGTGAGCACGCCCGAGACCTGCGGCACCAGCGTGGAGGTGATTGGCGGCGTGACCGTGCCCAGCGCATCCACCACGATGGGCAAGGCGCCCTGCGACGCCACGGCCGAGCCTACCGTCACGCTGGCGCCCCCGCCCCCGCCACCGGGCGGGCCGCCGCGCCCTGCTCCGAAGCCGGACGGTGCCGCGGCAGGCGCCTTGCCTCGCTGCACCAGCCACCACGCCCCTCCCGCCAGCAGCGCGATCACGATGAGGGTCAGAAAAACCGAGAGGCCCTTGCGGTGCGGGCGCGCCACGGGCGTGGCGGCGTGAGAAATATCGGTGGATTCGGCCATGTGCTTGCTTCTTGTGTGCGGCGCCCTGCATCGTAGCCAGCGGGCGCAAGCGGGCGGTATGCGGTACTTGAAGAAATGTAAAGGGAAGGTGCGCCCCACAATGGGGCCATGCACCCCGCCCTTCGCCTGCTGCTTGCCTGCCTCACCGCCTGGGGCAGCTGGTGGTTGTTGCACATCGCGTTCGCATTCTTCCCGGTCTTGCGCTGGCCGGTACAGCAGGCCGTCGTGGGCCTGTGCGCGCTGGTGCTGGGTGCCACCGTCTGGTGGGCTGTGCGCCCGCAGGCACCGGTCGGCCTGTTCAGCATCCTGCGCACCGCAGCCAAATGGGGGGTGATCGGCTTTGCGCTGGGCTTCTTTGGTCCCATGGTGCTTGCGCCGGGCGCCAACCAGGGGCCGATGCTGGGGTTCTTCACCGGGCCGGCGGCGCTGGTGGGGGGTGGCATTTATGCCGCTGTACGTGGATTTCGGCCCGGCGAATCCGATGCAGATTGAAAAACGCACTTGTACACGGCGGCGCTTTGATCCCACCAGCCCTTGAGGCCCAGAGTTCGCGCCTACCCATCCGACGCCTCTGTACCTATGATCCACAGAACCCTACGTGCTCGAATCCGCAACATTTCGCTGCGCGAGTACGTGGGCACGTGATGACGCACGCCCCGAATCATTCGCTGCTGTACGCACTTCGCCACCAAAGCCAGCTTTCTTTTGATTTTCAGGCGCTGTGGCCCAGCCACTGACAAGCCAGCGCACGCACAAAGACACCATGGATTACCAACAGCTCCAACAACTCGAAAACGACCTGTGGGCCGCCGCCGACCAGCTGCGTGCCAACTCCAAGCTCACGGCCAGCGAATATTCCATGCCCGTGCTGGGCCTGATCTTTTTGCGCCACGCCACCACGCGCTTTTACGACCTGCTGCCCGAGGTAGAAAAAGCCGTGCCAGCCCGCGCCACCGGCGCGCTGCGCGAAGACCGCATCAAGCTCGGCTTTGCCGGCAAGGCCGCCATCTACCTGCCCGAAGCCGCGCGCTACGACCACCTGGCCGCGCTGCCCGCAGGCACCCACGTGGGCGCGGCGATACGCGACGCCATGATCGCCATCGAGGCCTCGGTCACCGATCAGCAAGGCAACAAGCTGCTGGAGGGCGCGCTGCCCAAGGACTACCTGGGCCTGGAGCAAGACCTGCTGGCCGAGCTGGTCAAAATCTTCAACCGCCCGGCGCTGCAAACCGCCCAGGGCGACGTGTTCGGGCGCATCTACGAATACTTTCTGAACCAGTTCGCGCAAAGCGGCGCGCAAGAAGGCGGCGAATATTTCACGCCCCCCAGCCTGGTGCGCATGATCGTCAACGTCATCGAGCCCGACCACGGCACCGTGCTCGACCCCGCCTGCGGCTCGGCCGGCATGTTTGTGCAAACCGGCCACTTCATCGAAGAAGTGCGCCACCAGCACACGGTGGACACCGACATCACCTTCTACGGCCAGGAAAAAGCCGACCTCAACAGCAAGCTCGCCCGCATGAACCTGGCCGTGCACGGGTTGGAGGGGCAAATCCGCATAGGCAACACCTTTTATGAAGACCAGCACCAGCTGCTGGGCCGCTGCGACTTCGTCATGGCCAACCCGCCGTTCAACGTGGATGGCGTGGACACGAAAAAAATCGAGTCCCAGGTCAGCCCCACGGGCCGCCTGCCCTTTGGCCTGCCCGGCACCAACGGCAAAACCGGCGCCATCAGCAACGCCAACAGCCTGTGGATTCAGTACTTCTACAGCTACCTCAACGCCACGGGCCGCGCCGGTTTTGTCATGGCCTCCAGCGCGTCTGACGCCGGCAACAAAGACCGCGATATCCGCGAGCAGCTCGTCAAAACCGGCCATGTGGACGCCATGGTCGCCATCGGCAACAAATTTTTCTACACCCGCAGCCTGCCCTGCACCCTGTGGTTTCTGGACAAAGGCAAGGGCGATGATTTGCAGGGCCAGGTGCTGATGCTGGACGCGCGCAACGTCTATACCGTCGTCTCGGCGCGCTCACACGTCTTCAGCGAAGAGCAACTGGCCAATCTCAACGCCATCGTCTGGCTCTACCGGGGCGAAACCGACAAATACCGCGCCCTGCTGGCCCGCCACCAAGAGCAGGCGCACAGCTGGCTGGCGCAACTGCCCCAATGCCTGGCAGACGACGACGCCGCCGTGCAAACCCTGGCAGATTTGCTGCAAGCCTTTGCCGACAACGCCACGCTGGCTGAGCTTAACGCCGGGCAGGAAAGCCCCATCACCGTTGTGCAGTGGCAGGCCTTCAAAGACGAGCTGGCCTCCGCCCTTGCCACCCCCGCCCCCGGTATGCCTCCCTCGCCCCTCTGGGGAGAGGGCTGGGGTGAGGGGCCAGCCGCCCAGCAAGCCCAGCTCGACGCCCTGCAACCCGCCCTCAAAACCACCGCCAAAGCCTTGGAAGCCCGCCACAAACAATGGCTCAAGCTGCTGGAAACGGCAGAAAAACCACTGCGCGCCCGCCAAAGCAAAGCCTGGGACGCCAAGGCCATCCGCGAAGCCAAACGCGCCCTGCAGCCCGCAGACGCTAGCAAAACAGAAGCTGCCAGCGTTTGCCAGATAAGCGCTACAGCCCTAAAACAGTCGCAATACTTCATCCACCAAGGCCACTGGCTGCACAGCCGCTTTCCTGATGGCTACTACCAGGACGTGCCCGGCCTGTGCAAAGCCGTCACGCAAGACGAAATTGCCGCCAACGACTACTCCCTCACCCCCGGCCGCTACGTGGGCGTAGCTGCTGCGGCAGAGGACGACGCCGAAGACTTTGCCGAAAAAATGCGCGAGATCCACGCCGAGCTGGCGCAGTTGAACGACAAGGCGGTGGAGCTGGCGACGCGGATTGCCAGTAATTTTGAGGAGCTGCTGGCATGACCACACCCGTCCCCAGTACCGGCTACCAAGACCTGCTCGCGCAAATTTCCAGCACCTACGCCAGTGGCCGCCAGCAGGCCGCGCAGGCGGTCAACAGCTTCCTCGTGCAAACCTACTGGCAAGTGGGGCAGCACATTGTCGAGTTCGAGCAAAACGGCAAAGACCGCGCCGAATACGGCGCTGGCCTGATGCACCGCCTTTCCGCCGACCTGCGCACGCGCCACGGCAAGGGTTTTAGCCGCAGCAACCTGATCTCCATGCGGCAGTTTTATCTGCTCTACCCAAAAAGCCAGAAGCCTTCTGGCTTTTTGAGCTGGTCGCACTATGTAGAGCTGATCCGCATGGACGACCCGCTGGAAAGAGGCTTTTATGAGCAGCAAGCCATTGCCGAGCGCTGGTCTGTGCCCGAGCTCAAACGCCAGTACGCCAGCGCCCTCTTCCTGCGCCTGGCCGCCAGCAAAGACAAGGCGGGCATCCTGCAACTGGCCCGGCAAGGCCAGCGCGTCGCCACGCCGGAAGACCTGCTGCGCCAGCCCTATGTGTTCGAGTTTTTGAAAATACCGGAAACAGCGCAAGTTTCCGAAACCCAGCTGGAAACCGCGCTGATTGAAAATTTGCAGCACTTTTTGCTGGAGCTGGGCAAGGGCTTTACCTTCGTCGGGCGGCAATACCGCATCACCGTGGGCGGCACGCATTACCGCGTGGACCTGGTTTTCTACCACCGCATCCTGCGCTGCTTTGTGCTGATCGACTTGAAAATGGGCGACGTGCAGCACCACGACATCGGGCAAATGAACCTCTACCTGGGTTACTTCGCCAAGGAAGAAAACACCCCCGACGACCAGCCGCCCATCGGCATCATCCTGAGCCGCCACAAAGACGAACTGCTGGTGGAATACGCCACCTACGGCATGGACAGCCAGTTGTTCGTGCAGAAATACCAGTTGTATTTGCCGGACAAGGACGAACTGCGGCGGGAGATCGAGCTGAGTTTGCGGGAAGCGGGGGATGCTGAGGATGCTGAGGGGGTGGTGGGATGAGTTGGAAAATCGTTGCACTTGATGAGTTGCTCGAAAAGGTTATTGACTACCGAGGCAAGACGCCAATAAAGACGGATTCCGGCATTCGCTTAGTCACCGCCAAAGTTATCAAAGGCGGTCAAGTGCTGAGTGAAGAACCGCAAGAATACATTGCAGAGGGTAGCTACGAAGATGTAATGCGCCGTGGGATTCCTCAACGCAAGGACATTCTTATTACGACTGAAGCGCCGCTGGGTGAGTTGGCATTGTGGGACTCCGAAGAACAGATCGCTTTGGCACAACGTGTGATCTTATTGCGCCCGAATCAAAACGTTGTAGATCCAGGTTTTCTGTTCTATTTCATGCGGACAGATGACTTTCAATCTCAGCTTCATGGACGCGCAACAGGCACAACTGTTCCAGGTATTAAAAATCCGGTGTTGCGTGCGATTCCTGTTCGCCGTCCCGATTTGAAAACGCAGAAACAACTTAGTCACGCCCTCTCCACCTACGACACCCTCATCGCCACCAACCAGCGCCGCATCGCCTTGCTCGAAGAAGCCGCCCGCCGCCTCTACCGCGAATGGTTTGTGCATCTGCGCTTTCCTGGGCATGAGCAGGTGCCGGTGAGGGATGGGGTGCCGCAGGGGTGGGCAATCCAGCCGCTGGCATCAGTAGCTGAGGTCAATGCCCGCACCATTGGCGCACGCGATAAACCCGATGCGCTGCGCTACATCGACATTTCTTCCGTCTCCACCGGGCTGATTCACTCGATCACGCCTTATGCCTTTGCCGAGGCTCCAGGGCGAGCACGCCGCCGCGTGATACATGGCGACGTCATTTGGTCTTGCGTGCGCCCCAATCGGCGTTCTTACGCGCTGATCTGGGAGCCGGATGAAAACCTGGTGGCCTCTACCGGTTTCGCTGTCCTTTCGGCAACGGCTGTGCCATTCAGCTATTTGTATTTCACAAGCACGACCGACGCCTTTGTCGGCCATCTTGAGCAAAACGCCACCGGCGCCGCCTACCCAGCAGTCACCGCCAAGATATTTGAAGACGCCGAAATTCTTGTGCCTGATGAAAACGTCGCCACGGCCTTTGATGCAATGGTTTTGCCGCAATTGGAGTTGATGGAAACGCTGAAGCTGCAAAACCACCACCTCGCCCAAGCCCGCGACCTGCTGCTGCCCAAGCTGATGTCCGGCCAGCTCGATGTCTCCAACATCCCGCTACCCGAGGAGATTGCCGCATGAGCGCCCCGCCCCGCGCCCTCATCATTGCCGGCCCCAATGGCGCGGGCAAAACCACGTTTGCCCGCGCCTTTTTACCGGCTGAAGCCGGGCTGCTGCGCTTTATCAACGCCGATTTGATCGCCGCCGGGCTGGCGCCCTTTGCGCCCGAGACGGCTGCCATTCGCGCCGGGCGGCTGATGCTGCAAGAGGTGGCGCACAGCGTGCAGCGCGGCGAGAGTTTTGCGATTGAAACCACGCTGTCCGGCCTGGGCTACTTGCGCCACATCACCGATTGGCGCGCACGGGGTTACTGCGTCACCCTGTATTTTTTGACCCTGCCCGATGCCCAAACCGCCATCCGCCGCGTGGCCGAGCGCGTGCGCCAGGGCGGGCATGACATTCCAGAACCCGTGATTCGCCGCCGGTTTGCACAATTTTGAGCACCATTACCGCCAGGCAGTCGATGACTGGATTCTGTTTGATAACGTCGGCAATGCGCCTATCGCACTGGAGTGGGGAAGCAACCTATGAAATCCACAGATTTTTCTCAGGCACCACAGCATTTGCGCGATGCCTACCCCGCCTTGCTGCGCGCCGCCGACATGGCGCGGCAGGTGGCGATACAGACCAACACCGCCATCGTCATCGTGCAAGACGGCCAGCTGCGGCGCATCACCGCCGAGGAGCTGCGCCAAGGGACGGCACCCATTGCACAGCCGCCTGCTGCGCAGACTTAAAAAAGGGCAATCCATGACACCACCCAACACCTTCGCTGCTCCCGCCAACCCGGCCTATTCTCAATGGCTGGCGCAGCTCAAAACCCGTTTTCGCGCCGTGCAGATCAAGGCGGCGGTGGCCGTCAATACCGAGCTGCTGCAGTTTTACTGGGCGCTGGGGGCGGACATTGCCGCGCAGCAGGCGCAGACGCAGGCGCAGTGGGGTAGCGGCTTTTTGGCGCAGCTCAGCCAGGATTTGATGCGCGAGTTCCCTGAGGTGAGGGGCTTTTCCAGGCGCAATCTGGAGGCCATTCGCCAGTGGCACCGGTACTGGAGCAGCGACGCCGCAATTGCGCAACAAGCTGTAGCGCAATTGGTCACCATCCCCTGGGGGCACAACCTGACCATCCTTAGCAAGTGCCCCACCCCCGCCCAGGCGCTGTTTTACGTGCAGCAAACCCAGGCCCACCACTGGAGCCGCGCGGTGCTGACGCACCAGATTGAAAGCGGCCTGTGGCAGCGCCAAGGCCAGGCGCTGAACAACTTTGCCCAGACTCTGCCCGCGCCGCAGTCTGACCTGGCGGCGCAGCTGCTCAAAGACCCCTATGTGTTCGATTTTTTGAGCCTCACGCCCGAGCACACCGAGCGCGAGCTGGAGGGGGCACTGACCGAGCACATCACGCAGTTCTTGCTGGAGCTGGGCGCGGGCTTTGCCTATATGGGGCGGCAGGTACCGCTGCAGGTAGGCGAGCGCGAGTTCTTTCTGGACTTGCTTTTCTACCACGCACGCCTGCACTGCTACGTGGTGGTGGAGCTGAAAACCGTGGACTTCGAGCCCGAGTTTGCCGGCAAACTCAACTTTTACCTGAAGGCGGTGGACGCCCAGCTACGCGGCCCGCAGGATGCGCCCACCATCGGCCTGCTGCTGTGCAAAAGCCGTGACCGGCTGGTGGCGGAATACGCGCTGTCGGACATCCACAAGCCACTGGGCCTGGCCAGCTACGAGCTGTCTCACACGCTGCCCGAGGCGCTGCGCGACCAGTTGCCCAGCATCGAGCGGCTGGAGGCGGAGCTGGATGCCGATCTGCGTGCCCCGTCAGGCAAATAAGCCACTCTGCCCACTCACCACCACCCCTGACCACCTGCCTGCATGAGCCCCAACCCCTACTCCGAAGACGCCAACATCCAGGAACCCGCCGCCCGGCTGCTGGAGCAGGAGCTGGGCTGGCGCTCGGTCTTTGCCTTCAACGCCGAAACCTTTGGGCCGGGTTCGCTGCTGGGGCGCAACCATGCGGGCGAGGTGGTGCTGGTGCGCGAGCTGGATGCGGCGCTGGCCAGGCTCAACCCCGCGCTGGCGGCCACGCCCGAAGGGCGCGCCCAGCTGGCCCAGGCGCGTGATGTGCTACTGGACACCGACCCAAGCAAGACGCTGCTGCAACACAACGAGGCCAAATGGCGCTGGATGCGCGATGGCGTCACCGTCAAGTCGCCCAGCGGCAATACGGCGCAGGACGTGCATGTGGCGGTGATCGACTTTCAGAACCCGGCGGCCAACGATTTTTTGCTGGTGCGCGAGCTGTGGGTGCACAGCGGGCCGTTCAAAAGGCGCTGCGATCTGGTGGGCTTCGTCAACGGCCTGCCGCTGGTGTTTGTGGAGCTCAAACGCCATGACAAGGGGCTGAAGGCGGCATTTGACGACAACTACAGCGATTACAAAGACACCATCGCGCAGCTGTTTCACTACAACGCGCTGGTGGTGGTGAGCAACGGGCTGGATGCGCGCTATGGCTCGATCACCAGCAGTTGGGACCATTTTTACCGCTGCAAGCGCCTGGATGAAGGCGATGCCGACCCGGCACCCCAGCACGATGCGCCGCCGCTCAAGCCCCTGTTGCCCATTTTGCTGCGCGGCATGTGCGCCAAGGCGGCGCTGCTCGATTGGGTGGAGAACTTCACGCTGTTTGATGCCAGCGAGGAGCACACCGTGAAGGTGCTGGCGCGCAACCACCAGTACCTGGGCGTGAACCGGGCCATTGCCAGGCTGCAGGCCGGCGACCTGGGCGACGCCGACGTGCTGGCGGGCAAGCTGGGTGTGTTCTGGCACACGCAGGGCAGCGGCAAGAGCTATTCGATGGTGTTCTTCTGCCAGAAGGTGCACCGCACGGTGTCGGCGGCCTACACCTTTGTGCTGCTGACCGACCGCCGCGAACTGGACGAGCAAATCTACAAAACCTTTGTCGGCTGCGGTGTTTCGACCAGCAAGGGCGACAAGGCCACGGGAGCCGAGGGGCTGGAGCACCTGCTGAAGGACGAAAACCGCCGCTATGTGTTCAGCCTGATCCACAAGTTTCGCCACCGCGTGAGCGCGCCGTGGAACCAGCGCAGCGATGTGATCGTTGTATCGGACGAGGCGCACCGCACCCAATATGGCCGGCTGGCGCTGAACATGCGCATGGCGCTGGCGCGGGCCAAGTTCATCGGCTTTACCGGCACGCCGCTGATTGACGGGCCCGAGCGCAGCGTGACCGAGCAGGTGTTTGGCCCCTATGTGTCGGTGTACGACTTTCAGCGCGCGGTGGCCGACGGCGCCACGCTGCCGCTGTACTACGAGAACCGGGGCGAAAAGCTGCGCCTGGTGGATGCCAGCCTGAACCAGCGCATCGAAGCGCGCATAGACGCCGCCCGCGCCGACGGCGAGCTGACCGAGGAACAGGAAGAAAAGCTCTACCGCGAGCTGGCGCGCGACTACCCGGTGTTCACGTCAGACACGCACCTGAACGATGTGGCGAGCGATTTTGTCGATCACTTTCACCAGCGCTGGCGCTTGATGGAGCCGCCCGTACCAAAGGGCAGCACTCCAAAATACGGCGGCAACGCCAAGGCGCTGCTGGTATGCATCGACAAGATCACCTGCGCCAAGATGGCCCAGCGCATCCAGCAAAAATGGCAGATCAAGCTGCTGGAGCTGCAAACCCAGCTTGCGAAGGAAGAGGCGCACTTTGTCCAGGCGGGCAAGCCCGAAACGGCGTTTGTGGCCCGCCTGCGCGCGCAGATTGCGTGGATGGCCGATACGCAGATTCACCCCGTGTTCAGCCCCGAGCAAAACGAGGTGAAGGATTTTGCTGCAGAGGGCATCGACGTGCGGCCTTACCGCGAGGTGATGGCCAAGGGCATAGGCGGCAAGGCGCTGGACGAATGCTTCAAGAACGGCAAGCACCCGTTTCGCGTGGCGGTGGTCTGCGCCATGTGGCTGACGGGGTTTGACGTCAAGCCCCTGGCCACGCTCTACCTGGACAAGCCCATGAAGGGCCACACCTTGATGCAGGCCATTGCGCGCGTGAATCGCGTGGCGGCACACAAGAAAAACGGCTTGATCATCGACTACAACGGAATGCTCAAAAGCCTGCGCCAGGCGCTGGCCACCTACGCGCAGGGCGAGCAGGGCCAGCCCGCCGACCCGCTGTTCGACGAAGACCAGGCGCTGGCCGAATACGCGGCAGCCATCGGCAAGGTGCAGGCCCACCTGCACGCCGTGGGCTACGACCTGGCGGCGCTGGTGCGCGCCGAAGAAGGGGAGGAAACCTGGGCCGAGCTGCTGAAGGCGCAGAACGCGCTCAGCACCAGCGCCGAAGCCAAAAAGACCTTTCAGGTGCTGGCCGAAGATGTGTTTGACCGCTTTCGGGGCCTGTTCCCCCACCCCGGCCTGTTCGCCTACGAGCCGCAAGACAACGCGATTGCCGCGCTGTACAACCTGCTGCAAAAACCCAAGCCCAAGGTGGACATCACCGCCATCCTGCAGGAGATTCGCGGCGTGATCGATACCGCGCTGGAGGTGACGCCCAAGGGGAAAGCCCAGCTACCCACCAAGCAATACGACCTGTCGCACATCGACTTTGAACGCCTGCGCGCGGAGTTTGCCCAGTCGCCCTACAAGGAAACGGCGGTGCTGACTCTGCAGGAGCGCATCGACGCGCGGCTGGCCCAGATGCTGGCACAAAACCCCAGCCGCATCGACCTGTACCAGCGCTACCAGAGCATCATTGCCGACTACAACAAGGACAAGGACGCCGCTGAAATCCAGCGCGTGTTCGATGCGCTGCTGGCGCTGCACGATGGACTGGACCAGGAGGAGCAACGCTACATCCGCGAGGGCTTTGCCACGCAAAAGGAATTGGCGGTGTTCGATTTGTTGGCCAAGGACAAGGCCCATATCACCAAAGGCGACATCGAAAAAATCAAAAAAGTGGCGCAGGCGCTGATGGACACCGTGGAGCAGCGTCGCCACGAAATGGGCGAGCTGCGCGACCGCGCCTCAGCGCAGGCGCAGATGAAGGCGGCCATCATCGACCGCCTGCTCGATGGGATGCCCGAGGATTTCTCCAGCGAAGACATCGAGGCCCGCGCCGAGGGGGTGTACCAATACGTGCAAATGCAGCTGCCCTACCCCATGCGTTCGGCGGCGGTCCATTGATGCCATATCCTTTGACTACGCCACGATCACTGACGCCATGCAACTGCGCGCCCTTCAGGCCAACATCACCACGCTGCCGGTGGATGCCATCGTCAACGCCGCCAACACCACGCTGCTGGGCGGTGGCGGGGTGGATGGCGCGATCCACCGCGCGGCCGGCCCCGAGCTGCTGGGCGAATGCCGGCTGCTGAACGGCTGCGCCACCGGCGAGGCCAAGGCCACGAAGGGCTACCGGCTGCCCGCCCGCCATGTGATCCACACCGTCGGCCCGATCTGGCGCGGTGGCGGTTTCGATGAAGCCCGGCTTCTGGCGAGTTGCTACCGCCAGTCGCTGGCGCTGGCCGAGCAGCTGGGCTGCACGTCGATTGCCTTCCCCGCCATCAGCACCGGGGTGTATGGCTATCCCAAGCGCGAAGCGGCTGCAATCGCGGTGCGCAGCGTGCGGGAACACCGGCCAGGTACGCTGCAGCAGGTGGTGTTCTGCTGCTTCAGCGCCGAAGACCTGTGGCTGTACCAGGAGGCGCTGAAAACCTAGGTTCAGACGTGATTCCACTTCCAAATCATTCGTGTCTAGGCGCGAAGCCGCAGACAGTGCTGTAGCACGACAAGGCGAAGCAACAACGACATGGATGATTTAGAAATGGAATAAAGCCCCTGCGGGCATTGCAGCGGCGCTAGCATCGGCCACAGCCATTCATCCACCACAAGGAACACCACCATGAGCGACGACGCACTGCAACTGGGCACCATCACCCCACAAGGCAGCGGCCACCAGGGGCGCATCACGCGCGATTTCGATCACCCGCCGGCCAAGGTCTGGAGCATGCTGACCGAATCCGCGCTGATGGCGCAGTGGCTCAGCGCCGGCACGATAGAGCAGCGCCTGGGCGGCAAGGTGCGCATCGATTTCGTCGATAGCGGCATCGTGATCGACAGCGAAGTCACCGCGTTTGCCGCAGGCGCGCTGATCGAATATTCCTGGAGCAGCGGCAACGAGCCACAGCGCCCGCTGCGCTGGGCGCTGACGCCCAGCGCGAGCGGCACGCATCTGGCGCTCACCGTGGGCGTGCCGGCCGGCGAAGATGCCGCCAAGGCCTGCGCGGGCTTTGAAGGGCATCTGGAAATGCTGGCGGCGGCGCTCGAAGGAGTGCCGATCAAATTCCCGTTTGAAACCTACATGAAGGCGCGCACCGGCTACAAGGCGATGCTCGGCGGTTGAACCGGTTTCCTGCAGCCCGCACGGCTGCGGCGCACAATCAAAGCAGACAAGAGGCACGCACATGAAACGCCGAGAAGATTTGCCCGACTGGATGTGGTCCGACGCGCTGGCGGCGCTGGACCGGGCCGAGCGCCTGCACCGCCAGATGTTCCAGCCCCGGCACGCCAGCAGCTGGGAGCCGCCGGTGGACATGCTGGAGACGGCGCACGAGGTGCTGATCTACGTCGCGCTGCCGGGGGTGGAGGCGCACGACGTGAAGGCCGTCATCGTTGACGCGGCGCTCGTCGTCTCCGGCCGGCGCACGCTGCCGCCGGCGCTGCGCACCGCCACCATCCACCGGCTGGAGCTGCCGCAGGGGCGCTTCGAGCGCCACATTCCGCTGCCACCCGGCCACTACGGCGCGGTGGACGTGAGCAACGAGCGAGGGTGCCTGGTGATCTGCCTGCACAAGATGCCATGAGCGACAACCCGCACACCGAAGCCCGCGAGGCGGCCAGCGCCGCGCCGGTACCCGCTTCTGCCGCTTCCTCATCCACCGCACCCGCGGCGGATCTGCCCGACGATGCGCTGCTGATCGTCGCCATGCCCGACACGGTGCTGTTCCCGGGCACGGTGTTTCCCATCCTCGTGGGGCGTGAATCTTCGGTTGCGGCGGCCGAACAGGCCTTGCGCGCCGAACGTCCCATCGGCATCCTGATGCAGAAGGACACGGAAAACCAGGAGCCCGGGGCGGCCGATCTCTACACCACCGGCACCGTGGCCAACATCCTGCGCTACGTCACCCTGCCCGACGGCGGCCACCATGTGGTGGTGCAGGGCGTGCAGCGCTTCAGAGCAAAGGAATTCCTGAGCGAACAGCCCATGCTCACGGTGCGCGCCGAGCGCATCGAAGAACCCGAGGCGCAGGGCACCGCCATCGAGGCGCGCGTGCTGCACCTGCGCCAGCAGGCGCTCGAAGCCCTGCAGCTGCTGCCCAACGTGCCGCCGCCGCTGGTGGCCGCGGTGCAGAACACCGCGGGCGCCGGGGCGCTGGCGGATCTGGTCGCGGCCTATATGGAACTGGAACGCGCCGACCGGCAGAGCCTGCTGGAGACCGTCGACGTCGCCGAGCGCATCGACAAGGTCTCCACGCTGCTGGCCAAGCGCATCGAGGTCATGCGCCTGTCGCAGGAGATCGGCCAGCGCACCAAGGCCACCTTCGACGAGCGCCAGAAGGAAGCCATCCTGCGCGAGCAGATGGCGGCCATCAAGAAGGAACTGGGCGAGACCGAGGACGACGGCAAATCGCAGGAAGTGGCCGAGCTCACCAAGGCCATCGATGAAGCCAAACTGCCGCCCGAGGCCGACGAGCTCGCGCGCAAGGAACTGCGCCGCTACCAGCGCATGCCGTCCGAGGCGACCGAGGCCGGCATGGTGCGCACCTACCTCGACTGGCTCATCGCCCTGCCCTGGGCCGAGCCCGAGCCGCGCGCCATCGACATCGCCGCCGCGCGCAAGGTGCTCGATGAAGACCACTATGGCCTGGCCAAGATCAAGCAGCGCATCATCGAATTCCTCGCGGTGCGCAAGCTCGCACCGCATGGCAAATCGCCCATCCTGTGCTTCGTCGGGCCGCCGGGCGTGGGCAAGACCTCGCTCGGCCAATCGATCGCGCGCGCCATGGACCGGCCCTTTGCGCACGTGAGCCTGGGCGGCGTGCACGACGAGGCCGAGATCCGCGGCCACCGGCGCACCTACATCGGCGCCATGCCGGGCAACATCGTCCAGGCCATCCGCAAGGCCAAGGCGCGCGACTGCGTGATGATGCTCGACGAGATCGACAAGATGGGCGCCGGCGTGCAGGGCGACCCATCGGCCGCCATGCTCGAAGTGCTGGACCCGGAACAGAACGGGGCTTTCCGCGACAACTACCTGGGCGTGCCGTTCGACCTCTCGCGCGTGGTCTTCATCACCACCGCCAACATGCTCGACACCATCCCCGGGCCGCTGCGCGACCGCATGGAAATCATCGAACTCGCAAGCTACACCGAAAACGAAAAATTCGAGATCGCGCGCCGCTACCTGGTGCGCCGCGAGCTCGAATCCAACGGCATCAGCGAGACGCAGGCCACGATCGGCGACGGCGCGCTGCACGCCATCATCCGCAGCTACACGCGCGAAGCGGGCGTGCGCAACCTGCGCCGCGAGATCGGCCGCGTGCTGCGCCATGTGGCGGTGCGCATCGCCGATGGCTCGCAATCCCGCATGGATATTGCCGAGGGCGACCTGACGGAAATCCTGGGCCAGCCGCGCTTTGAAAATGACGTGGCCATGCGCACCGGCACGCCCGGCGTGGCCACCGGCCTGGCCTGGACGCCGGTGGGCGGCGACATCCTCTTCATCGAAGCCACCAGCTACCCCGGCAAGGGCGGCCTGACCCTCACCGGGCAGCTCGGCGATGTGATGCGCGAAAGCGTGCAGGCGGCGCTCTCGCTGGTCAAGCACCGCGCCGGGGAACTCGGCATAGCCCCGAAGAAGCTGTCCGAGCAGGACATCCACGTGCACGTGCCCGCCGGCGCCACGCCCAAGGACGGGCCCAGCGCGGGCGTGGCGATGTTCACCGCGCTGGTCTCCCTGCTCACGGACCGCGGCGTCAACAGCAATACCGCCATGACCGGCGAAATCAGCCTGCGCGGCCTGGTGCTGCCGGTAGGCGGCATCAAGGAAAAAATCATCGCCGCAGCGGCGGCCGGCATCACCCGCGTGATGCTGCCCGCGCGCAACCGGCGCGATTACGACGACATTCCCGCCGAGGTGCGCGAGAAGCTCGAATTCGTCTGGCTCGAAAGCGTGGACCAGGCGATTGCCACGGCGCTGGAGCCTGCTGTCAGCGCGCCTGCGTCCGCGCCCGATTGACCAGCCAGACCCCCGGCAGGATCAGCAGCAGCCCCACCGCGTGGTAGGCGCGGATGGGCTCGCCCAGCACCAGCCAGGCGAGCACCGCGGCATAGGGCGGGCCCAGGTACAGCGTCACGCCCACCCGGGCGGCGCCCAGCTCGCGCAGCATGAAGGCATAGCCCAGGTAGGCGGCAAAACCGGGCAGCGCCGCTGCCACCAGCGCCAGGGCCACGCCCTGTGCGGAGAACGCGGGCAGGGGGCCGGTGGCGGCCTCCGATACGGCAAACGGCAGGATCACCAGCACGCCGAAGAAGCTGATCACGCCCAGGCGCGCAGGGTCGGTCAGCGGCGTGCCCCAGCGCTTGAGCAAAATGGTGAAAAAAGTCCACGACAGCGTCGCCGCCAATACCCAAAGATCGCCCGCCACCCACTCTACCCGCGCGAGCTGCGCCCACTGGCCCTTGATGACCACATGCACCACCCCGGCCAGCGAAAGCAGCACGCCCAGCGCCTGCGGGCGGCTGAACGGCTCCTTGAGCCACAGGCGCGAGACGAGCACGATCATCACCGGCGAAAGCGCGTAGATCAGCGCCAGGTTGGTGGCGCTGGTGCTCTGGCCGGCGATATAGACCCAGCTGCCGCAGATCCACATGCCCAAGGTACCCAGCACCAGCATGTGGCGCCAGTCGGCCAGGATGGCGCGGCAGTGCGCGCGTATTTCGCGCCAGGCGAGCAGGCAGAACGCACCGCCGGCAAAGGTCCAGCGCAAACCCGCGAGGGTATTGGGCGCAATCACCCCCGGGGCACTGCGGGCAATCAGGTAGTTGGTCGCCCAGAACACGGGCACGATGGCGATGAGCGCCAGCGCAAGGCGCGCGCGGGTGGAGGAAGACATTCAAGCAAAAATCGGTGTTTGCGCTTATGCAGTAATCGCCAGCAGCTATCAATAATGAAAAACAGCAGCGCCTGCAGCCGACGCATTAAACCACCGCGCCCGCGCATGGCGCCGCCGCCGGCGCTTGGCACAATGCCACCACCGGCGCACAGGCCAATCCCCCGGACGAACGGATGCCGCGCGAGGACGGCACAATCCCTGCCATGACCACGAACAAGCGCGCGACGATCGTTGACTCCCGCCGCATCGGCCAGATGCCACCCGCCCATGAGGGCAGTCTTGAGGCCCCCACGGGCATCCTGAAAGACCTGCGCGGGCGCCCGCTGCGCGATCTGCGCATCAGCGTCACCGACCGCTGCAATTTCCGCTGTACCTATTGCATGCCCAAGGAAATCTTCGGCAAGGACTACAACTTCCTGCCGCACGGCAGCCTGCTGTCGTTCGAGGAGATCACGCGCCTCTCGGGCCTGTTCCTGGCGCATGGCGTGCACAAGCTGCGCCTGACCGGGGGCGAGCCGCTGCTGCGCAAGGACATCGACAAGCTGATCGCCATGCTGACGGAACTGCGCACCACCGAAGGCCAGCCGCCCGAAGTGACGCTGACGACCAACGGCTCGGTGCTCGCACGCAAGGCCAGGGCGCTCAAGGCCGCGGGCCTGGCGCGCGTGACGGTGAGCCTGGACAGCATGGATGACGCGGTGTTTCGCGCGATGAACGACGTGGATTTCCCGGTGGCGGACGTGCTGGCGGCGATCGACGCCGCGCGCGACGCCGGGTTTGACCGCGTCAAGGTCAACATGGTGGTCAAGCGCGGCGTGAATGATCAGGAAATCCTGCCGATGGCGCGGCACTTTCGCGGCAGCGGCATCACGCTGCGCTTCATCGAATTCATGGACGTGGGCTCGACCAACCACTGGCGCATGCAGGAGGTGGTGCCTTCCAAGGAGGTGCTCGCGCGCATCCAGTCGGAATTCCCGCTGGTGCCGCTGCAGGCCACCGCGCCCGGCGAGACGGCCGAGCGCTGGGGCTACGCGGGCGCCGACGGCCAGTTGGACCCGAAACTGGGCGAGGTCGGCTTCATCAGCAGCGTGACCAAGGCCTTCTGCGGCAGCTGCAACCGCATCCGCCTCTCCACCGAAGGCCAGCTCTTCACCTGCCTGTTTTCCACCAGTGGCTGGGATCTGCGCGGCCTGATGCGCGGCGGCGCGACGGACGCGCAGCTCTCGCAGGCCATCGCCGATATCTGGCATGGCAGGAACGACCGCTATTCCGAGCTGCGCGCCAGCCTGCCCAAGAAAGACGATGCGCCCGATGGCGGCAAGCGCATCGAGATGAGCTACATCGGTGGCTGAGGCTCCATGATCGCGCCGCACGAAATCACCGGCCTGGTGCTTGCAGGCGGGCGCGGCACGCGCATGGACGGGGCCGACAAAGGGCTGGAGTCCTGGCATGGCCAGCCACTGGCGCGGCATGCGCTGGACCGCCTGCGCCCGCAAGTGGGCGGCGTCGCCATCAGCGCCAACCGCCATCTGCCAACCTACGCCGCCTGGGGCGTGCCCATCTGGAGCGATGCCGGCGCCGACTACGCCGGGCCGCTGGCAGGCATGCTCGCGGGCCTCGCGCACAGCGTAACCGCCTGGCTGCTGACCGTCCCTTGCGATGCCCCCTTCTTCCCCGCGGACCTGGCGCAGCGCCTGGCCGAGGCGGCAACGCATGCGCAATCCCCCATCGCCTTTGCCCGTGCGCCCGACGAAACCGGCGTGCTGCGCCCGCAGCCGGTGTTCTGCCTGCTGCACCAAAGCACGGCGCCCAGCCTGCGCGAGTACCTGCGCAACGGCGGACGCAAGATCCGTCCCTGGGCCGAGCAGCAGGGCTGCGCCACTGCTCGCTTCGACCGCGCAGGCGACAGCCCGCAGGCCTTTGCCAACATCAACACCCCGCAGGAGCTGCAGGCGCTGCAGGCCGCCATCCCATGAGCCGGATTGCCGAAATCGCCGCCCAGATTCCCGGCTATGCGCCGGAGGATCTGCACGTGGACGCGGTCAGCGCCTTTCTGCAGCGCCTCATCACCCCCGTGCGGCAGGCGCACGCGCTGCCCTTGCTCGACGCACATGGCCAGGTACTGGCCGAAGACGTGGTGTCGCCCATCGACGTGCCCGGGCACGACAACGCCGCGATGGATGGCTATGCCTTCGCGGGCGATCAGCTGCATGCCAGCCAGGGCCTGCAGCTGCAGCCCCTGGCAGGCAGCGCGCTGGCGGGCCGGCCCTGGCAGGGCAGCGTGCAGCCGGGCCAGTGCGTGAAGACCATGACCGGCGCCGTGATGCCCTCCGGCACGGATACCGTGGTGCCGCGCGAACTGGTGCTGCCGGGCGATGGCGGCCGCATCCGCATCGCCGCCGATGCATTGCACCTCGGCGCCAACCGCCGCCTGCATGGCGAAGACATTGCGCGCGGCAGCGTGGCGCTTGCAAAAGGAGAGCTGCTAACGCCCGCAGCCATTGGCCTGCTGGCCAGTCTTGGGCTGCAACAGGTGCCGGTCTGGCGGTCGCTGCGCGTGGCGCTGCTCTCCACCGGCAGCGAAATCCTGCGTCCCGGCGAAGCGCCGCGCGAAGGCGCCATCCACGACAGCAACCGCTACACGCTGCACGCCCTGCTCACACGCCTGGGAGTGCGAGTGCTGGACCTGGGCTGCGTGCCGGACGATCCGGCGCTGCTGCGCGCCGCCTTTCTGCGCGGCGCCCACGAGACGGATGCCGTCATCACCAGCGGCGGCGCCGGCATGGGCGACGCCGACCACACGCGCACCCTGCTGCAGGCGCTGGGCGAGATGGCGTTCTGGCAGATCGCCATGCGCCCCGGCAGGCCCATGGCGGTCGGCGTTTTTCATGCGGAATTCAATGAGAAAAATGCCTCTTGCACACAGCCAGCAAGTGCGGAATGCTATAATCAAGATAGCATTCTGTTTGCCCTGCCCGGCAACCCGGTGGCCGCCATGGTGGCCTTCATCGCCTTCGTGCGCCCCGCCCTGCGCCAGATGATGGGCTGCAGGCACAGCGCGGCGCCCCTGCTGCGCGCCTGCACCACAGAGGCACTGCGCAAGGCGCCCGGACGCACCGAATACCAGCGTGGCATCGTGAGCGAAAGCGCCGATGGCGTGCTGCAGGTGCGCAGCACCGGGCCGCAGGGTGCGGGGGTGCTCAGCTCCATGGTGCGCGCCAATGGCCTGATCGTGCTGGAACACGAGCGCGGCAACGTGCAGCCCGGCGAAATGGTGAACGTGATGATGTTTGACGGAGCCTTCTGACATGCCCTACAGCGCCACCCACCTTGAAACCGCCCCGGAGCGCGCCGCCATCGATCATTCGCAGGGGCCGGTGCTGCTGGAGTTCGGCACGCCCTGGTGCGGCCACTGCGCCCGGGCTCAGCCGCTGATAGCCGCCGCCTTGGCAACGCACCCGGGCGTGCTGCACCTCAAGGTGGAAGACGGGCCCGGCAAGCGCCTGGGGCGCAGCTTCGGCGTCAAGCTCTGGCCCACGCTGGTCTTTCTGAAGGATGGCGCTGAAGTCGCCCGGCAGGTGCGCCCGCACGATGGCGCCGCCATTGAGGAGGCGCTGACGCTCATTGAAGATCAGTCGTCGTCTTCGGCCGGCAAGCCGGGAAACAGCACCTCGGTGTAGCCCAGCAGCCGCAGGTCGCGCATGCGCATGGGGTAGAGCATGCCGATCAGGTGATCGCACTCGTGCTGCACCACGCGCGCATGAAAGCCCTCCACCTCGCGCGCGATGGGGTCGCCAAACGGATCAAGGCCGGCGTAGCGGATGCGCTGGTAGCGCGGCACCCTGCCGCGCAGGCCGGGCACCGAGAGGCAGCCCTCCCAGTCCTCCTCCATGGCATCGCCCAAAGGCGTGACCACCGGGTTCACCAGCACGGTGCGCGGCACCAGCGGGCGGTCCGGATAGCGCGGGTTGCGTTCGTTGCTGCCGAACACCACCAGCTGCAGGTTGACGCCGATCTGCGGCGCGGCCAGGCCCGCGCCATTGGCGGCGCGCATGGTGTCTATCAAGTCGTAGACCAGGCCATGCAAGGCCTCGGTATCGAATGCGGCCACCGGCTCGGCCATGCGCAGCAGCCGCGGATCGCCCATTTTCAGGATGGTGTGTACGGTCATGGTGGCTGCCAGCATAGCGCGTGGGCACAATCGCCGGCGTGACCAAGCTGCCCGATCCGCCGCCCCTGCCGCCCGCGCCGCCCACCATCGTGCGCTGGCTGCTGCTGGCCTTCGCCGTCCTGAGCCTGGCCACCGGCATCATCGGCATCTTCGTGCCTGGCCTGCCCACCACGGTCTTCATCCTCATGGCAGCCTGGGCGGCGGCGCGTTCCTCTCCGCGCCTGCACGCCTGGTTGTGGCGCCACCGGCTGTTTGGCACCATGCTGCAGAACTGGGCCGCCGGCGGCTTCGTGAGCCGCAAGGCCAAATGGAGCGCCACCCTGGTGATGGGCGTATCCGTGCTGTTTCTGGCACTCGTTCAGGTCCCCGCCTGGGCACGCGTGGCGAGCTATGCCAGCATGGCCTGCGTACTCATCTGGCTGTGGCTGCGGCCCGAGCCGCCCGGCTGAAATTTCACCAGCCTGCCGGGCCATCCATGGTTTTTGCCGTTAGAATCGCGGGCTTGTTCCTCGATAGCTCAGTCGGTAGAGCGACGGACTGTTAATCCGCAGGTCCCTGGTTCGAGCCCAGGTCGAGGAGCCACCTTTCCGCTGGCCCGCTTCAGCCGTCCCAGCCACCTCCCTTTTCCTCGATAGCTCAGTCGGTAGAGCGACGGACTGTTAATCCGCAGGTCCCTGGTTCGAGCCCAGGTCGAGGAGCCACCCCCCATTCCCTGCTCATGCCCACACCGGCACCCCGCGCAATGGCGCGCGTGCCAGATACCGGCATTTACAATGCGCGGTTACGTGTAGCGCCCACGCGCCGACCCGATCAGCGAGACCCCATGACCAACGAAGAAATCCTGAGCACCTACGGCCCCCGCGAGTCCATGGAATACGACGTGGTGATCGTCGGCGCCGGCCCGGGCGGCCTCGCCACCGCCATCCGACTCAAGCAGCAGGCGGCCGCGCACGAGAAGGAAATTTCCGTCGTCGTGCTGGAGAAAGGCTCGGAACCCGGCGCGCACATCCTCTCGGGCGCGATCGTCGATCCACGCGCGATCACCGAGCTCATGCCCGACTGGAAGGCCAAGGGCGCGCCGCTGCGCCAGCCGGTGACGGACGACGGCTACGTCTTCCTCGGCGGCGAAGGCGGGTCGTTTCGCATTCCCAACCTCTTCCTGCCGCCATTTGCCAACAACCACGGCAACTACATCGTGAGCCTAGGCGAGGTCACCAAGTGGATGGCCGAGCAGGCCGAGGCCCTGGGCGTGGAAATCTTCCCGGGCTTTGCTGCCGCCGAGGTGCTCTACGACGACAAAGGCGCCGTCAAGGGCGTGGCCACCGGCAACATGGGCGTGGGCAAGGATGGCAAGCCCACCGAGAATTTCCAGCTCGGCATGGAGCTGCTGGGCAAATACACCGTCTTCGCCGAAGGCGCACGCGGGCATCTGGGCAAGCAGGTGATCGCGCGCTACAAGCTCGACGAGGGGCGCGATCCGCAATCCTGGGGCCTGGGCGTGAAAGAGCTCTGGGAGATCGACCCGGCGCGCCACCAGCCCGGCCTGGTCATCCACACCGCCGGCTGGCCGATGGACAACAGCACCTACGGCGGCGGCTTCATCTACCACCTGGACGGCAACCGCGTGGCGCTGGGCTTCGTCACCGGCCTGGGCTACACCAACCCCTTCCTGAGCCCGTTCGAGGAATTCCAGCGCTGGAAAACCCACCCGAACGTGCGCTGGTATCTGGAAAACGCCAAGGGTGAAGTGACCGGCAAGCGCCTGTCCTACGGCGCACGCGCGATCAACGCCAGCGGCATCAATTCATTGCCCAAGGTGGTCTTTCCCGGCGGCGCGCTGATCGGCTGCGATGCAGGCTTTTTGAACGTCAGCCGCATCAAGGGCAGCCACTCGGCGATCAAGACCGGCATGCTGGCTGCGGATGCGGCGTACGAGGCCATCATCGCCGGGCGCCAGCACGACGAGCTCGCCGCCTATCCGCTGGCGTTCGAAAACAGCTGGCTCAACACCGAATTGCAGAAAGACCGGAACTTCAAGAACTGGTTCAAGTGGGGTCTCGGCGTGGGCACCGTAATGAACGGTTTCGAGCAGTTCGTGCTGCGTGGCAACATGCCCTGGACATTGCACCGCGACAAACCGGACTACGCCTACCTGAAACCTGCCAGTGAATGCCAGCCCATAGACTACCCCAAGCCCGACGGCAAGCTGACCTTTGACCGGCTCTCCAGCGTCTTCATCAGCAACACCAACCACGAGGAGAACCAGCCGGCGCACCTGACGCTCAAGGACGCCGGCGTGCCGGTGAACGTCAACCTGGCCAAATTCGCCGGACCGGAAGCGCGCTACTGCCCGGCCGGCGTGTACGAATTCGTCGACGACGGCGCCGGCGGCCAGCGCCTGCAGATCAACGCGCAGAACTGCGTGCACTGCAAGACCTGCGACATCAAGGATCCCACCCAGAACATCGTCTGGGTGACGCCGGAAGGCGGCGGCGGACCCAATTATTCCGCTATGTAAAAGCGAGCAAAAATCGTCTAGGGGTATTCCCTTGAACGCCCCATTCAGGGGCGTTTTTTTTGCCTTGCTGCCGTAAACTCGCGCCCACGGCGCCTGCGCAAGAACGGCTGCGGCGCTGACCAACTCTCACCTCATTTCCCTACTAGGAGATACCCATGAAGAAATTGCCCTGGATGACCCTGGGTGCATTGACGCTCGCGTTTGCCGCCATCGCACCGGCCAGCGCCCAGACGAAATCCGTTGCCGTCACCGCCATCGTCGAACACCCCGCGCTGGATGCCGTGCGCGACGGCGCCAAGGACGCCCTGAAGGCCGCCGGCTTCGAGGAAGGCAAGAACCTCAAGTGGGAATACCAGAGCGCCCAGGGCAATACCGGCACGGCCGCGCAGATCGCCCGCAAGTTCATTGGCGACAATCCGGATGTCATCATCGCGATCGCGACTCCCTCCGCGCAGGCCGTGGTGGCCGCCACCAAGAACGTGCCGGTGGTGTTCTCCGCCGTGACCGACCCGGTCGCCGCCAAGCTGGTCCCGAGCTGGGAGCCTTCCCATACCAACGTGACCGGCGTCTCCGACCTGCTGGCCATGGACAAGCAGATGGAGCTCGTCAAGAAGATCGTCCCCAACGTCAAGCGTCTGGGCATCGTCTACAACCCGGGCGAGGCCAACTCGGTGGTCGTCGTCAAGGAGCTCAAGGAACTGCTGCCCAAGCTGGGCATCACGCTGGTCGAGGCTTCCGCGCCGCGCTCGGTGGATGTCAGCAGCGCCGGCCGCAGCTTGGTGGGCAAGGTGGACGCGATCTACAACAGCACGGACAACAACGTGGTGTCGGCCTACGAATCGCTGGTGAAAGTCGCCCAGGAAGCCAAGATCCCGCTGATCGCCGCCGATGCGGACAGCGTCAAGCGCGGCGCCATCGCCTCGCTGGGCGTGAACTACCGCGACCTCGGCGAGCAGACCGGCCGCATGGTGGCGCGCATCCTCAAGGGCGAAAAGCCCGGCGACATCAAGCCCGAAGTCAGCACCAAGCTGGAACTGTTCGTGAACCCGGGCGCCGCCGAAAAGCAAGGCGTGAAGCTCTCCGAAGATTTCATCAAGTCGGCCACCACGGTCGTGAAGTGACACTGGCCACCAGCCTCTGAGTCAACTCCCCAACCCGGCAGGAACCGTGCAATCCACGGTTTCTGCCTTTTTCGTATGTGAGCCAAACCATGTCTCTGTTTTCGTTTCTGGGGGCGGTCGAGATCGGATTGATCTTCGCGCTCGTCGCACTCGGCGTCTATATCTCCTTTCGTCTGCTGCACTTTCCCGACCTGACGGTCGATGGCAGCTTCCCGCTGGGCGGCGCAGTCTGCGCCATCATGATCCACAGCGGCTTCAATCCCTACATCGCCACCATCGGGGCCACCCTGGCCGGTGCCTGCGCGGGCTATATCACCGGCTGGCTCAATGTCCGCCTGAAAATCATGGACCTGCTCGCCAGCATCCTGATGATGATCGCACTGTTCTCGGTGAACCTGCGCGTCATGGGCGGCCCCAACGTGCCGCTCATCAATGACCCGACGATGTTCACGCTGCTGCAGCCCAAGGGGCTGGAAGACTACTGGGCACGCCCCCTGATTCTGCTCGTCATCGTCGTCATCATCAAAATTGCCATTGACTGGTTTTTTTCCACCGAGCGGGGCCTGGCGATCCGCGCCACCGGCTCCAATACCCGCATGGCGCGCGCGCAGGGCATCAACACCGGCGCCATGGTGCTGCTGGGCATGGCCGTCTCCAACGCGCTGGTGGGCCTGGCGGGTGCGCTGTTTGCACAAACCCAGGGCGGCGCCGATATTTCCATGGGCATAGGCACCATCGTCATCGGCCTGGCAGCCGTCATCGTGGGCGAAGCCATCCTGCCTTCGCGCCGCCTGATCTACGCCACGCTGGCCGCGATTCTGGGTGCCATCGTCTACCGCTTCTTCATCGCCATCGCGCTCAACAGCGATTTCATCGGTCTGAAGGCGCAGGATCTGAACCTGGTCACGGCCGTGCTGGTGACATTGGCGCTGGTGGTCCCCAACCTCAAGCGCATGCTCAAGCACAAGCGCTTGCCGGACGCCCCCAAGAGCATGTAAGAGCCAGGAGACCACCATGCTCAACGCACAAGACCTTCACATCACCTTCAACGCCGGCACGCCGATCGAAACCAAAGCGCTGCGCGGCATGACGCTGGAAATTCCAGCCGGCCAGTTCGTCACCGTCATCGGCTCCAACGGCGCCGGCAAATCCACGTTTCTCAACGCCATTTCGGGCGGCCTGGGCGTGGATACCGGCAAGATTTTCATCGATGGCCTGGATGTCACCGACGAGCCCGTGTGGAACCGCGCGCAGCTCGTGGCGCGCGTCTTCCAGGACCCGATGGCCGGCACCTGCGAAGACCTGACCATCGAGGAGAACATGGCGCTGGCCCAGCAGCGCGGCACACGCCGCGGCCTGCGTGGCGCCGTCAAGGCCTCCGAACGCGACATGTTCCGCGAAAAGCTCGCCACGCTGGGGCTGGGGCTGGAAAACCGCCTGACCGACCGCATCGGCCTGCTCTCCGGCGGTCAGCGCCAGGCCGTGAGCCTGTTGATGGCGTCGCTGCAGCCCTCGCGCATCCTGCTGCTCGACGAGCACACCGCCGCGCTCGATCCGCGCACCGCGGATTTCGTGCTCAAGCTCACGCAGCGCATCGTTGCGGAAGGCAAGCTCACGACCATGATGGTCACGCACTCCATGCGCCAGGCGCTGGACGTGGGCGAGCGCACCGTGATGCTGCACCAGGGCCAGGTGGTGCTGGACGTCTCGGGCGAGGAGCGCGCGCGCCTTGACGTACCCGACCTGCTCAAGATGTTTGCCAAGGTGCGCGGCGAAGAACTCGCCGACGACGCGCTGCTGCTGGGCTGATACCCTGGCCTACTCCGGTCGCGGCGCGCCTTGCGCCGCACCGGAAAGCTTTCTGCCGACAAAGACCGCCGCCACGACGGCCAAGGCAAACGCCAGCGACAGTGCGTCGATGTGCTCGCCCAGGAGCGGCACGGCAAACACCATCGCAAAGAAAGGCTGCAGCAGCAGCACCTGGCTGACGCGCAGCGTCCCACCCCATTCCAGCCCGCGAAACCAAGCGAAGAAGCCGGACCACATCGACACCGCCCCGATGTAGGCCAGGCCCGCCCAGCTGGGCCAGCGCACCTGCGCTGCCGTGGCCGCATCCGGCCACAGCCAGAGCATCAGCGGCAGCGACACCGGCAGCGCCAGCGCGCACATCCAGCAGATCACGCGCTCGGCGCCCAGCTCGGCCGTCACCTGCGCGCCGTAGACATAGCCAAAGGCCGACGCCAGCACCGCCACGACCAGCAGCACATCGGCCCAGGCAAAGCCGAAGCCCCCAACCCCTTCGTTGCGAATCAGCGCAAACACGATCACCAAGGCCGCGCCCAGCACGGCGCAGATCCAGAAGCCCATGCGCTCGCGCTCATGCAATACGAGCGCGGCGAACACCGCCGTCGCCAGCGGAATGACCGCCACGATCACCGCGGCATGCACCGCCGTGACGCTGCGCAGGGCGATCGCTGCCAGCAGCGGCCAGAGCAGCACATTGCCCAGCACCGCCAGCAGCAGCGGCCGCCACAGATGCCGCGCCGGCCAGGGCGAGCGCGTGAAGAGCAGGAAAAGCACGGAGAGCAGACCAGCGATCGCCGCCCGGCCCGCCGTGGCGAACCAGGGCGAGAGCTGCGGATCGGCATCGGTGCCGGTGGCCAGCCGCGTGGCGGGCACCGTCACCGAGAACAGCAGCATCCCCAGCACGCCGAGCCAGAAGCCCAGGCGCTGGCGCGTTGCGTTCGCCATGACAGCATCAGAGGCGATGCGTCACCCCGGCAGCTTCGTCCGCACATCCTGCGGTATTTCCACCGCCTTGTGCGTATCCAGATTGGTGAACACCAGCACCTGCCGGGCACCCACGCGCAGCTCGCCCTTGCAGCTGGCTTCTATCGCCAGCGTGAGCGAGCGCGTGCCCACCTTCTCGGGCCAGAGCGCGAATGTCACCTCCTCGCCCATGCGGCTGATGGCGCGAAAGTCGCACTCCAGCCGCACGGTGGGCGTGCCGATCCGCCGCTGGCCGATGAACTGGTCGTAGGCGATGCCCAGCCCGTGGGTGAACCAGTCTTCCAGCAGGTGATTGAACAGCACCAGATACTGCGGGAAGAACACGATGCCCGCCGGATCACAGTGCGAGAAGCGGATCGGGTAGACCCGCTCGAACCGGCCTGGGTGCGCGGCCTCGGTCATCGCGCTCAGAACGCGGCGATGCCGGTGATGGCTCGGCCCAGGATCAGCGCATGGATGTCATGCGTGCCCTCGTAGGTGTTCACCACCTCCAGGTTCACCAGGTGGCGCGCCACGCCAAACTCATCGCTGATGCCGTTGCCGCCCATCATGTCGCGCGCCA